>Ga0163154_10001895_pt1 | contig 31462 bp, 28 predicted proteins | sample OliLakLV19MP9P1_FD_148649 | JGI IMG/M metagenome (GOLD analysis project Ga0163154, IMG submission 148649) | Freshwater microbial mat bacterial communities from Lake Vanda, McMurdo Dry Valleys, Antarctica - Oligotrophic Lake LV.19.MP9.P1 | ecosystem: Environmental > Aquatic > Freshwater > Lake >... | reverse complement strand
GGCCAAGAGGGGGAGGGCAGACAAACCGAGAGCCAAAGTCAGAGCGAAAATTTTCGTCAACATCACAGTTCCAAAATCCCAACGCATACCATAGACTATCCCACGAATAAATCGTGCCCGTGGACCCCACTAGTTTGCGTACTGAACTCAAGGCCCAGGCTCAAGCCCTAGGGTTCACCAAAGTAGGCATTGCCACAGCGGATTACCGCGAGGATTACCTAGCTACGTGGCTAGGGGCGGGCTATCACGGGGCGATGGGTTGGCTGGAGGACCCCCGCCGTCATGATATCCAACGGGTCCTGCCTGGGGTCCAGTCCGTGCTGGTGGTGGCCCTTGATTACAAAACTCCTGCCGATTCGCCTCAGCCGCCCGGTACGGCCTACATTTCGTGCTACAGCCGGGGACGCGATTACCACCGCGTCTTGGGCAACAAACTAAAACACCTGACCCGTTGGCTCACCACCCAGGCCCCGGACCATCAACACCGTTGGTACGTAGACACCGGGCCGCTCAACGAAAAAGTCTGGGCACAACGGGCGGGTCTAGGTTGGATTGGGAAGAACAGTCTGCTCTTGACTCGTGAGTTTGGGTCCTGGGTTTTCCTAGGGGTGCTACTGACCACCGTGCCCCTAACTGCTGACCCTCCCACCACCGCCCACTGCGGAACTTGTCAACGCTGTGTGCTAGCCTGTCCCACCGGAGCGATTCTACCCGGTGCCGTGGTGGACAGTAACCGTTGCTTGGCCTATCACACGATTGAGAATCCCGACCCCGTGTTACCGCCGGACCTAGACCTAGAGGGCTGGGTCGTGGGTTGTGATATCTGCCAGACCTGTTGCCCCTTTAACCAAAAAGCTCCCCTGACCCAAGTTGCCGATTTCTGGCCCCGTCCGGGAACTGTGGGCGTGCCCTTGATAAGCTTTGCCCAGTTTAGCGATGAGGAATTCGACCCATGGAGCCGGGGTATGGCCCTCCGCCGCGTCAAAGCCCTCCGCCTCCGCCGCAACGCCCGTCACCGTCCTAGCTAGAATTAAGACCAAAGCCCACAGGAAGCCCCATACAACTACAGGCGATAACTTACCCCAGTACCGATGGCGAACCTGTGGCAGAAACTTCCGTTCACCTATGGGCCATGATTACCAAGAAAATGGGTCTAAAGCCCCGTCCTTCAGGACGGCTTTTCGCCTCTTAGAAACAGACGCAAGTCTAACGTTAACAACTTCCAAAAAACTCCGATGGGTTATCATTGAACCATGATTGTCCTAGAGTCCAAACTTGACGGAAAACCAGAACAATATGATAGGCTCGATGCAGCCATCCGTACTGCTATATTATCGCCCTCCTGCAAGGTAATCAAAAACTTATATAGCAATTACAGGATGCAGAATGGCTTGTCATTTCTGTCATCAGCCAGCTTGAATTCCTGGCTTTTGATGGATTGAGTAAAGCCGACCAACAAATCTTTAGTCAATTTCTTCAACGTGTCGAGGAGTTTGTGTATTTTATTCTGATCGGTCCCCTAACCACGGTGAAGCCTGCATCGTTTCCAAACTCGCGGTACAGCCTAAGTCACAGTTGAGGGGAGTGATGGGGATGAGTTTTTGGGTGATGGCGCGGATGTCGGTCAGCGGGCTGTCCGAGGGGGGTTCCTCAATGACGGTCCCGGCTAACCAGTAATAAATCCGTCCCCGTGGGTCTACCCTTTTCTCAAACAGGTCCCGGTAACGGCGAGTACCCAGACGGGTAAAGCGGACCATCGCCAAAGATAGCTCCGCCACCGCCGGGAGGTTCACGTTAAGTAAATAAGGGGCAGCGAGGGGGCACTGGGGTAAATGGTCGATTAGTTGGGCAACGAGACGGGCCGGGGCCGCGAAGTCGGGGGTCTCATTATGGGTGACGAGAGAGATAGCAAGACTCGGCAGACCCTCAAGATAGCCCTCCATCGCCGCTGAGACTGTCCCCGAGTAGAACACATCCGTGCCCAGGTTCGGTCCCCAGTTGATCCCGGAGACTACGGCATCGGGGGGAGCCGGGAGGAGCGCGTTAAGGCCGAGTTTCACACTGTCCGCCGGGGTCCCACTGACGGCCCAGACCGCAACGTCTGGGTCAAAAATGTCCTGGACCCGTTCGACGCGCAGGGGGTCATTGATGGTCAGGGCACTGCTAGCGGCGGAGCGTTCCTGATTGGGACAAACCACCGTCACCTGATGACCCGCCGTGAGGAGGGCATGGGCCAAGGCACGAATACCGGGGGCATAGACCCCATCATCATTAGTGACTAAAATTTGCATGGGTTAATTATGAGGGATTGTGCGCCAACAGGTCACGACGGGGGTGCTGGTAATTGGCAGCGGGACAGCGGGGGTGGCAGCAGCCCTCCAGTGTGCCCGTCGCGGCGTGCGGGTGGCTTTGGTGGGTGAGGACCGTCAGCTCGGGGGGATGTTCACCGCCCAAGGCGTGAGTGCCTGTGATGGCAATGAACTCATGGGCTTCCAGACCGGACTCTGGCGGGTTTTCCTCCAGGAACTTTATCGCCGACAGACGACGGGACTCCACCACAGTTGGGTGAGCTTTTTTACCTTCGATCCCAGGGTGGGGGAGGGGATTTTCCGCGATTGGGTCCAGGAACTCGTGCCCCGCTTATTGTGGTTGCCCCAACAACAACTTTTTGAGGTCCGTCGGCAAGGGGACCGGGTGACAGGAGCGGTCTTCACGGACTACGAAATCACGGCTCAAGTCACCATTGATGCCACAGAACTAGGCGATGGGTTGCATTTAGGCGGGGTGCCCTACCGTTGGGGCTGGGAAACCCAGGCCATCTTTCAGGAACCTAGTGCCCCGGTGGTTTTGGGGGAACTCCATCATAAATATCCCGTGCAAGCCCTGACCTGGGTGGCCTTGCTGCAAGGCGCGGGTGGGGCGACTGAAATAGTTCCCTCAGCTATATTTCAAAACACCTTCCGGCAGCACAGTCCCGCCCGGATGTTGAGCTACGGTGCCCTGACCCCGGACCTTTATATGGTCAACTGGCCCCAAGACGGCAACGATTACGCCGTGGACTTAGACCGCTTGGTGACAGGGGTACGGGCAGACGTGCTGGCAGCAGCCCGCGCCCATACCCGCCAGTTCATCACCTATTTACAACAGGTATTCGGCCCTGATTTACAGCCCGCCGCCTTTTTACCAGGCGGACTGGCCCAGCAGCCCTATTACCGAGAGAGCCGCCGGGTGGTGGGCCTGAAGACAGTGACGGAGCTTGATATTTTGCCCGTGGCGGGGGGACGGGTGGCAGCCTTGGACCGGGATTGGATTGCCTTTGGGAACTACGCCAATGACCATCACTACCCAGGGGATCGTTGGCCCGTGGCGAGTAAGGCGACGGTCTGGGGCGGACGGTGGACGGGTACCCCCTTCGGAATTCCCTATGGAGCCTTGGTCCCCGCCACCGTGGATGGATTACTGGTGACAGAAAGAAATATCTCGGTGAGTCATATCGCCAATGGAGCCACCCGTCTACAACCCTTGGTCCTCAACCTCGGTCAGGTGGCGGGACTCGCGGCGGCCCTCTGTGTAGAGCGGGGTCTGTCTCCCCACGAACTGCCGGTAATGGACCTGCAATTCGCCTTACTCACGGAGCCCACGGCTCCGGCGGGGGTAGTGCCTTTTTATAACCTGACCTCCCAGGACCCGCGCTACCCCGCTCTACAACAGGCCATCCTCCAGGGCGGACCCTACTCACCGGATGGACAGGCCCCGGTTTCGCCCACCCCGGCAGTTGTGACAGGCAAGTCCTACCGGGGGACGCTCTTTGTAGCGGGTTCTCAGTCCACCTTTGCCACGCCAGAACTCGGGGCCGTCCCCCTCGTCACCCTAGAGCCCACCGTTGCCGAGTTTTTAGCCAATGCCCCGGCCCAACAGGAAGTGCAGGTGGTGGGAATCTATTACCCCAAGGGCGTCTGGTTTGCGGCCTCAGCGATTGGGGAGGTTGGGATTGGCGTATGCTAAGCAGTAAGTGACGTATGGAGAAGACCATGCTTCGGAAAGGTATATATTTCCTGTTCGGTGAAAAAGCGGGACGAACCATGGTCGGAAGCTGGAACTGGCTCTGGGGAATGCCCGTGGAAGAGGGCGGCAAAGTGGCAGTTTCAGTGGCTGAGGAATCCCTGCGGACGATGCAAGAATCGGTCCAAGGCTTGACCCAGGCGGTCGCCACCCAGGTCGCGGCCTACCAGCGTGCCCAGCAGAAGTACCAAGAGAAAGTCAAAGAATACAACCTCTACGAGTCCCAGGCCAAAACCGCCCAGCGTAACGGTAACGAGGACGCCGCCCGACTCGCCGTGAGCCGCTTACTCCAAGTCGAGCAAGTCCTCCCCCAACTCGAAGAACAGGTCAAACAGGCGGAGCAATTCGTCACCATGGCCAAAGAAAAATTGAACCGTGAACGCATGAAGCTCGAAACCTACAAAACCGACCTGCAAAACATGAAGGACATGACCGAGATTAACGAGGCCCTAGCCCAGATGTCCAAGGTCAACAGCGATTACAGTATTGACTCGGCCCGCTCCCAATTTGAAGAAGCCAAAAACGCTGTCCAACGTAAAAACCTGAAGGTGGCGGCCTTCAACGAACTCTCTGAAAACCCCGCCGAGAAGACCGAAGCTGACCTCCAGCGGATGACCCTAGACGACGAGATTAACCGTCGTCTCGCCCAACTCGAGCCACCCAAAGCCCTACCCCCGGAGCGATAACCGATGAGCCAGTCTAGAGGCGGACCGCCACCGATTGTCTATATTTTGCTAGTTCTGCTCCTCGGTGGAGCGGGCTATTATTTCTACGCTCAATCAGGCGGCAACCTGACGGTGCCCACGATGGGCGGTACGACTACAACGCCCGGTACAGCTTCCGCTCCGGCTCCCACCAACCTCACCTTGCCCGACAGTCTCGCGGCTGGGAGTACAGTGCGCTTGGATGGCTCCACCAGCCTTGCGCGTTTCAATAAATTGTTAGGCCAAGCCTTTGTTGCTCGTTATAGCGGCGTCCAGTACAGCGGTCAGGCCAACGGTAGCTCCAATGGACTCAAGGCTCTCCTCGCCGGTCAAGTAGACGTGGCTGCTTCCTCCCGGCCCCTCAAGGCTGAAGAATCAGCCCAGGGTCTCACCGCCGTTCCTGTCAAAAATGATGCCATTGCCATCCTGGTGGGCCGCGCCAATCCCTTCAATCAGGGTTTGACCACCGACCAACTGCGCGATATTTTCTTGGGTAAAGTCAATAACTGGTCTCAGGTGGGCGGTACCGCCCTACCCCTACGGGTAGTCAACCGCAATCCCAGTAGCGGGACCTATCAACAGTTCCGTGATGCAGTCCTCGGCGGTGCGGAGTTCGGAAGTGGGGCCAACTGGACAACCATGCCCAAAGATGTCACCACTGAGCTGCTCCAGAAGTTGGGTACCAACGGTATCGGTTACGCCAACTACAGCGAGACACGGAAACAGACCACCATCAGTGCCCTAGCCGTAGATGGCACGTTACCCGGCTCCCCCAACTACCCCCTCATCACTACCCTTTACTACGTCTATGGTCCCAACGCCACGGACGCAGCGAAGGCTTTTGTCGCCTTTGCCACGAGCGAACAGGGTAAAGTGATTGCGGCAGCCGACTGATGAGTCCAGCTAGACAAAAATCCTTGGCAGTACTAATGAAGTTGCTCACACCGTAAGACAGTTATAAACGCGGGGTCTAAACACTGGATATTGAGCCCGGCGGACGCCATATATAGGTGCTTCTGGGTGTGAATATGGGCGATGGAGGATTTTTCTATGTTGATACCTCACCTAGTCCGGCACGATATCGGCAGGGGTCCTGGTACGTCCTACCATGAGCAGCTGAGGCTAACGGCGGGAGAACATCACCTTGGACAAATGTTAAGATACGAAACGATAGACTATGACCGTCCGCGAAAGGTTGAAGCAATGACGACGGAAATCCTGGAGAAGCCCAAGTCCGAGGTCCAGAAGAAGCTCACTCCCCAGTACAAAGTTCTCCTCCACAACGACACTCACAACTCAATGGAACACGTCGTCGAGGCTCTGTTGATGACCATCCCCCGTCTCCAGCCTCCTCAGGCCGTCGGGATCATGATGGAAGCCCATACCGCCGGGGTTGCTGTGGTGATTGTCTGTGCTCAGGAACACGCTGAATTCTATTGTGAACAACTTAAAAGCCACGGCCTGACCAGCACCATCGAACCTGATGTTTAGGGCATGGACCCCGCCGAATTAACGCTAGGACAAGTGCAAGAATGCCTGGAGTCCTTCGCCACCGGGCAGCCCGTCCCCCAGGATCTGCTGAGTGAGGTCCTACGTCAGACTCAGTTTTTTTTGGAATCCGACGAAATCTCCTTGCCCATCAAGGCCCGTCTGCAACGGCTAGAACTCGCGGTTCTCGATACCTACCGGCCCACTCAGCCCGAGGAAGCCCGTCTCCTCCTAACCTTCACCCGCCAGGACCGTGAAGGCGTTTCCGTAGATGTCTTGGTGCGAGTCGTCCAAGCGGTCATTGAGCTACTGACGGAGGTCGCTAAACTCCGGGACCTGAGTTTTATCCCTACCTATGACCTGACGGCTCTCCAGGCGGGCGGGATGAGTGTCGAAATGCGTTGTCTGCATCTCGATTATTACCAGCCCCAGCTTGGCGAACCCGAGGAACCCCAGTATCTCGGCTTGATTGAGCGCGTGGGCGAAGTCTTCCAGACCCTAGGTATGGGTCAACCGACCGATAAAGAAGCCCTCCAGCACCTCCTGCCCCCCCGTGCCCGCCGTGCCCTCAATCAGTTAGTCCGGCTGCTGCGTCCCGAGGTGAGTGACCTGAATACCCTAGAGCTAACCATCGCCCAGGGCAACCAACGCACCCCCGCCGCCGTCTTGAACCAGGAGAACCGCGAACTCTTCTACTTCCCTGAAGCCCCCGAGTGGCAAGAAGTTCGCCTCGTCGGGATCTTGACACGCCGTGAACAGGACCTCGATGAACGCCGCAACAGTGTCCACATCCAGGGCCAAGACGGTATCCTCTACATCTGTCGCCGTTTCAGCGACCGCATCTATCAAGACCAACTCAGTCAGCTGCCCCTGGGTACTCAAATCTGCTTGACTGGCAAAATCAAGTACACCTACGACGACACCCAGACGCCCCGTCGCGCTGAATGCCGCGTCCATCAAGTAACTATCCCGCCCCTACCCGAACAGCAAATTCCCCTGTGGGTAGGAGAGTAGCCCTAACGGTCTAGCGCAGCCAAACTAGAGATTCTCTTAGAGTAGAGGAGTCGCCTGTGCTCTATTCATGTTGCTAAGTTATGCCCAAGACCTGACCAACTTCTTAGAGTCGCACCGGACTGGGGCTCAAGTTGTGGCGGTGGGGGGCTATGTGCGGGATTTGGCTATCACTGAGATCCACGGGTCTCAAGCTCCCCTCAAGGACTTGGACCTAGAAATATACCGCTTCCCCACCGAAGGATTACGTACCGCCCTCCAGGACTTTGCCCGTCAGCGACGGTTAAATTTTTTAGAAGTGGGCAAGTCCTTTGGGGTGTTCAAACTGAGCTTGCCGGACCAACCAGGACTGGCCCTCGATGTAGCGGTGCCCCGTCGTGAGAGTCAACAGGGACCCCGCCATCAGGATTTTGCAGTGGTGGGCGACCCGGAGATGTCCTTCCCGGAAGCCGCCGCCCGCCGCGATTTCACTATCAATAGTATGGGTCTGCACTTAGGAACAAAGGAATGGTTCGACCCCTATCAAGGCCGCGCCCACTTGGACCAACGGTTACTCAAACACGTCAGCTCCGCCTTTGCTGAGGACGCGCTCCGGGTCCTGCGGGGAGCCCAGTTCATGGCCCGTTTTAACCTCCGCATGGCCCCCGAAACCGAACAACTCTGTCGTACCTTGACCCCGGAATTCCTCTCGCGGGAACGGATTGAAGAGGAATTCAATAAGTTGCTGACTAAGGCTCTCTACCCCAGCTTGGGGCTAGAGATGTTACGGCGGGTGGGTTGGCTCGCCTACTTCCCTGAACTCGCGGCTCTCGTCGGGGTACCCCAGGACCCCCAGTGGCACCCCGAGGGGAATGTCTGGGTCCACACTTGCATGGTGGTAGATCAAGCCGCCCGTCTCACCCACACCGCGCCCCCCGAGGTCCGCCAACGGGTGATGTACGGGGCCTTGTGTCATGACTTAGGTAAACCCCCGACCACCCAATTTGAGGACGGACACTGGCGGTCACGGGGCCACGATGTCGCCGGGGAGCAACCCAGCCGTAACCTGCTCAAACGCATCACGGAGAACCGCGACTTGACGGAAGCCGTAGTGCGCTTGGTCCTTAACCACCTCCACCCCCATATGCTCTGGCACCAACAGGCTGGCCCCAGCGCGGTTCGTCGTCTCGCTAATCGTCTCGCGCCCTACACCACGATTCAAGAGCTAGTCCTCTGTGCCCGCGCCGACCACTTTGGGCGGACCACTCCCGAAGCCTTGAGTTACCAGGACCCAGGCGGGGAATGGCTCTTGGCTCAAGCCGAACACCTCGCCGTCCACAACCAACCCCTCCAACCCCTCTTGATGGGCCGTCACCTGATTGAAAGGAGCCTCTCACCCAGCCCCCAGTTCAAACTAATCCTTGCCCAAGCCCTCGAAGCCCAGATTGAAGGTAAATTCCAGGACCTAGCGGGGGCACTGGACTGGCTCGACCACTGTTACGGCAAGTTGTGAAATGGATACTAACAAGGCGAGTTTTATCGCCTGTACATTGCGAGAATAGCCATGGACAGGAACAAGGTTGATCTTCTCCTCCCGTAAAAGAGAGACTCGCTGGTTTTAGCACACTTGCATCTGCTGATATTGCTTATCGTCAGGAGCTGTACGCTCTATGCCCCTGATACCACTGGCACCGCATACTTCGCGGTATATTTTAAGAGCGAGCAAATATCTATACGACTCTGATAGACTTAGACTCGCCTTAACTGACTTTTCTGAACATTCAATGAGCAAGGTCCAATCAGAATAACCGCGACCGTCAAGATTCAATAATTGTCGTAGGATTTTCCGAAGCCGATAGTACAAGTACTTCTGAATAAATGCCTGTAATGACGGTACTCTATCGCTAGGTTGCTAGCTGACGACTATATTCGTCCTGTTGATCCACAGAACGAAACTCAAGAAACGTGGAGAACAAAACCAAAAGGGGGTGAACACCTTCAGGCTTTGGACATAATATCAGTTTGGGCAGAACCATATTTATGACCGGGCGGGAGAGCGAAGATCAATCTGCGGTTGTATTGACAGTACAGTAGCTGCTCCGCCAAGAAAATACAGGGGTCATGGTTTCAGCTATGTGTTATTCAGAGCAAGACCCTCAACCGTTGCACGCTATTCTTGATTGATGTTTGATTGACCGAAAGGAGTATGGAACGCTTGCCCTAGGTTTTTTGTCATACACGAGGCAAGAATTGCAGTTAAGAGATTAGCTAAGGATGTCAAGAATACCCCCACCGATGGCAACTATAGAAGAGTGAGTACGCGGTGTGCTAGTGAGTGAACTGTGTAGCTTCTGTGCCCAAGCAAATCCCCCTGGAACCATCCACTGTGTCGCTTGCGGTGGTGCCCTAATTGCCCTGCATATCTTGTCGAAAGGAACTACCCTGCGCCAGGGCCGTTACCTCCTCGGGCGAGTCCTCGGAGAGGGGGGCTTCGGAATTACCTACCAGGGCACAGACTTGAACTTGGGGCGAGCGGTGGCCCTCAAGGAATTCTTTCCCCAGGGCTCCAGTCGTCACGGCACACACATGATTCCTCCGCCCACCTTGAAGGGTGAGGTCGTCCAACAGATGTTGCGTGAGTTCCTGACGGAGGCGAGCCAACTCGCCCAGTTTGCACACCCGCATATCGTCTCGGTCTTTGACAGTTTTGAGGAGAACAACACGGCCTATATGGTCATGGATTATTTGCGCGGTCAGACCTTGGAGGATACAGTCCTCCAAATGGGTCCCCTGGTCGAAGCACGGGTCATCATCTATCTCCAACAGGTCGGCTCAGCCCTAGAACAGGTCCACAGCCGGGGTTTGTTGCACCGAGATATCAAACCGGGCAATATCATCCTCACCCACGAAGACCGAGCGGTCTTGATTGATTTCGGCGCGGCCCGTGAATTTGTGGAGGGCACCACCCAACGCCAGACCCAGATTGTGACCAATGGTTTTGCGCCGCCGGAGCAGTATGCCCTACAAGCACGGCGGGGGAGTTTTACGGATATCTATGCTCTAGCAGCCACGGCCTATTATTTGCTCAGTGCCCAGATTCCCGTGGGTTCCATGGACCGTTTGTTCGGGAATGAGTTAGTAGACCTGAGTCCTGAGCTTAGTCCCCACTGTAAAAAAGCCGTCCTCACCGGGATGGCCCTCAGAGTCGAGGAACGCCCCGCCACCGTGACCGAATTTTTGAAACTACTCCAACCCCCGGAATTCGCCGTCCGTAAAGCCCTGAGTGTCCCAATCTGGCTCAGACCCCGTGTTGTCCAGAGCTTAACCGGACTCACTACCCCAGTCACGGCGTTGGCTTTCCAACCGGGCGGGGATTTGTTAGCTGGTGCGGCTCAAGATGGTTTCTTATTGTGGGACCTAGAGTCCGGGCAACGCCAGGGGGCACTGGCGACCGATGGTTCGGAGCGGCTGTCGGTATGTTTTAGCCCCGATGGGCAGGCTCTCTATACCGCGAGTATCCAGGGACAGGTCTCGCTGTGGGACGTTGCAGCTCGTCGGATTTACCATGCCCTGTCGCGTCTTGCCAGTCAGAGTCAAGCCCTAGCCTTCAGCCCTGATGGGGTCTTCCTGGCGATTGGCTCGGAGGAGGGCGGAGCGCGCGGCGGAGCAGGCCGTCCGGTGATTAAACTCATTGCCCTCAATGACGGCAGTTGTTACTGGACGTTTCGGGGGCACCGGGGAGCAGTGACGGCCTTGGCCTTCGCACTAGACGGGACCCTACTCAGTGGGAGTCGTGACGGGACGGTGCGGCTTTGGCAAGTGGGTCAGGAACATTCCCTGCTCAGCCTCAATATCGGACGGAGTGTCCCGGCGGTAACCGTCCACCCCGATAACCAGCAAATCGCCCTAGGGACTGCCGATGGCTCCGTCCAACTCTGGCAAGCCCGCGAGAACCGGCTCATTGCCCAGAACCAGCAGCCACTTGCCCCAGTGACGGCGATGGCCTTCCATCCCGCTGGTTACCTATTGGGGGTAGCCTGTGGCGGGCTACCCGGTCAATGGGGGGCCGGGGTCCATCTCTGGGATGTAGTGACTTCTCGGCAACGGCTCAACAGTCTGGCCTCCCCGATCCGACAGGCCGTCACATCCTTGAGTTTTTCCCAAGATGGCAGGTATCTAGCGGGAGGAACTACCCTCGGGACAGTTCAAGTCCTAACCAATACCTAGGCGAAATTCTCTACCTTCCGCTATACGACAGGACTAAGTGTAAAGATTTAGTATCTTAGCTAGGGTCAATTTTGGAATGACCTAACAAACGCGTGTACTGTCTTATCGCATGAGGAGCTGAAATGAAACTAGCTGGGTTCTCTTGGTCTATTGGTGCAGCTCTAGTTCTCGGTTTACTGACGATGGATGTCCAGGCTCAGCCGGAAGCCCCAAAAGGTGTAGCCAAGGATCTAATTGCTCAGACCTCAACGACCGACCCGACCCTACCGACGCCTAGTGAGGCCGCTGCTGAACGTCCTGGGATTAACTACATCGGGGCTGGACTCGGGGTTGGTTTGGGAGGACAGGGTACTAATCCCTTGGGTAACTCCACGGTCGGGGCGATTGTCAGCAAATTCCGTATCGTCAATGCCTCCGCCTTTGAAGTTTCCTTCCGGCCTTCAGTCCTGCTGGGCACTGATTCCCAGTTCGTTCTAGCCGGGACCGTGGACTTTATCCAGGCCGGTCAGAGCCGAGTCGTTGTTCCCTTTCTAGGGGCTGGCGGGGTCGTGGGGACGGGGAGCAATACCGGAGCTTTTTTGGCGACGGGCGGAGCTGATATCCGCATCAATGAGGCCATCACCGCCTTCGGTCAGGTCAATTTCGGTTTCTTCACCGCCAATAGCACCACGGTGAACCTGATTCTCGGCGCGGGCTTCAACTTCTAAATAAAAAAGGGGGGTCGCTTGACCCCCCAACAACTATCTAATTGGACCTACTGGAAAGTGCCGATGAAACGGCCCTTGATTTCCAATTCACCCTTGAGTGCGGCAAGGCCCGTTGGTTGTTTGCTGATGAAATTCCCTGCCACAGTCCCGGTCTGGACATCTACGGTCTGAACCTGTAACTCTAATTCACCATCTTCCACTTCGCGTTCTGCTGATTCCTTAGTCGCTTCCTCAGCGTACTCGCCCTCGGAGGCGTAGAGACCCAGAGCCTCGTCGTAGCCGACATCAGAACCCCGGCCCCGTGAATCCAGGTAGTTCAAGCCACGCAAAGGCGGGATCGTGACGGAGCCCTTGAAGTTGGTGGAGGTACTGATGTCAGCAGTCTTGACTTCACTCTTTACATCCATGGCGTTGACGTTGAAGTTGACCGCAATCCGCGCGCTCCCCTGTTGGAGGGTCATCTGTGTCCCCGTCCGACCACGCACCGCAACCAAGGCAGGGCTGCCGTCCTGATTAGTCAGTTCGGCGGTGAAAGGACCCAAGGGCGAAGTGCTGCCCCAGATGATTTTGGCGGGTTTGCCGCCGTAGGAGGCAGTGACCGGCTCAAAGCAGACATTCGTGGCTTTTTTGACGGTCCCAGGACTCAGGGTCAGGACCCCCCGGGCGTCGCTGGGCGGCTGGGGACAACCGGCGGGCTTGTCGTATTGACGGTCAGCCGAGGCCCCAATGGTCTTGTCTGAACTACAACCAACTAACATAACCGCACACATCCCCAGGGTTAGGATAGGGAGTTGCTTCAGCAAAGATGTGTTCCTCATGGCTGACAAAACCTAATTACGGACGGGACCCGCAGCAATTCGCATGGCTGAGAATAATGTTGCGGAGTGTTGCTTTAGTTATACTATATTACGGTCTGGGTGAACCCAGGAAAATAAAATTTCTCGCTCAGCCGGATTCCCGACCAGGGATCAAAGTAAAATCAAGGTAGGCCCTGCACTGTCCGTGGCTTTATCCATTCAGGAGAACCGTTTTGATGACATCTGTGCTAATCCAGTCCACGGTGCCTGTCCGCAGGGGGTCTTGTGGCTAAAAAGCGTGACCTGCGTAAAGAAAAGCAACAGCGTAACCGTGAGTATGTCAAAAAACTACGTCGGCGGACAACGGGTTCCTTCCGTCGTTCTGAGGGAGCCGGAGATGGGCGCGATGGACGCGACGGACGCGACGGGGGCTATGTCGCAATGGGTTGATGTACCGTTCAAACGGTAACTATTGAACTTTTGGGTATATACTAGCTCCAGAAGAAGTGGCAGGCCCGATGCGCGCAGCAAGAGCGTGGGGGGATTAAGTCGGGCCTTTCTTATTTCACAACCGGTGGACTCAGAAAATCCAGAAGCTCCTGGTTCATGACTGACTAGGGCGTTATCATTGAGAGACTCAAAACCCTAGCTATCTGTACGTACAGATATTCTGGGGTGCGTCCTTAAACTCTAGAGAACACTATGTCCTTCCCTTTCGCGCCTTGGCTGGATGAACACGATAGCTGCGGTGTAGGTTTTGTCTACCGTCCCCAGCCCAGCCATCAAGTCATTGCCGAAACCCTCGGGGCCTTAACTTGCGTGGAACATCGCGGTGGTTGTGGGGCGGATGGGCTCAGTGGCGATGGGGCAGGCATTTTGACAGCAATTCCCTGGCGATTGTTGGCAGCAGTGGGTTTTCCTTGGCAGTCGGGCATGGCGGTGGGGTTTTTGTTCTTACCGCAAGTTGAGGCGACGGACTGCCGCCGGATTGTGACTGAGGTTTGTCACCAAGAAGGTTTTACGGTGCTGGGGTGGCGGGTAGTCCCAACACGGCCAGAAGTCCTGGGCCAACAGGCTTTGCGTACGTGTCCTCAGCTTGAGCAGGTTATTTTACTTGCGCCCCTGGACTGGGCTACTGACGAGATTGACCGCCGCTTACTTTTGGTCCGCAAGCAGATGCGCCACCAGTTGCAGGGCCACCCGGACTATGACCACTTCTATGTCGCCTCACTTTCGAGCCGCACCATCGTCTACAAAGGTATGGTCCGTTCCCAGGCTCTGGGCGAGTTTTACCCAGACCTGATGAATCCGCTTTTTGAAACCCAGTGGGCGGTCTACCACCGCCGCTTCAGTACCAATACCCTCCCGCGCTGGCCCCTAGCCCAACCTCTGCGTCTGTTGGGACACAACGGCGAGATCAATACACTGCTAGGCAACCGCAATTGGATGAAAGCCCGTGAACCGGGACTCAAACATCCAATCTGGCAGGGGCGCGAAGCTGAATTACACCCGGTCATTTTCCCTGGTGGATCGGACTCCGCGAGTCTGGATAATGCCCTAGAACTTTTGGTGCGCTCGGGTCAGTCAGCGGAGGCGGGCTTGATGCAACTCATCCCCGAAGCCTACCGTAACCAACCGGAATTGGCTGACCCGGAGGTGGCGGATTTCTATGAATACTACAGTGCGTTGCAGGAACCCTGGGATGGTCCGGCCCTGATTGCCTACAGCGACGGGCATACCGTGGGGGCGTTGTTGGACCGCAATGGCTTGCGCCCCGCTCGTTATCTGGTCCTCAAGGATGGCTCCGTCGTGGTGGGTTCCGAGACTGGGACTGTCGCCGTGCTGCCGGAAGATGTGGTCGAGAAAGGCCGCCTGGGACCAGGGCAGATGCTCTGTGTCAACCTAGCCACGGGCGAGATTCAGACCAATTGGCAAATTAAACAAGCCGTCGCCCGTCAATACCCCTATGGCGAGTGGTTACGGCAGTACCGTCGGAGCTTGCCGCCCCAGCCTTTCGCGGACAGTGTGCGCTGGACAGGAGATGGATTGTTGGCTCGTCAAGTCGCGGCGGGCTATGGCAGTGAGGATGTGGAGAATATCGTGGAACCGATGGCCCAACAGGGTCAAGAGCCGATTTTTAGCATGGGCGACGACACCCCGCCGCCAGTTTTATCTCATCAACCCCACATCCTCTACGACTATTTCAAGCAGCGGTTCGCCCAGGTAACGAATCCCGCCATTGATCCTTTGCGCGAGAAATTGGTGATGGGGCTCGATGTCCACTTGGGCCGTCGCCACAACGGACTGAACCCGACCCCGGCAGCCGCTGAGACGCTACATCTATATAGCCCAATCCTCAACGAGGGGGAGTTGGCCCACCTAGAAGCCTGGGGCGGGGTATTTGCCAGTGCCCGTCTTGACTTGCGGTTTGCCCACGAGCGCGAGTCCCTAGAAACCCGACTTACCCAAATTTGCACAGAAGCGGCAGAAGCGGTGCGGGCGGGACGATCCCTCCTAGTCCTCAGTGACCGGGGATTGACCCAAGAACAAGCGACGATCCCCGCTTTACTTGCGGTGGGAGCGGTCCACCATCATTTGATTCGTCAAGGCTTGCGCTTGGATTGTTCGCTCATCGTCGAGACGGCGCAGTGCTGGAGTACCCACCACTTTGCCTGTTTGTTGGGTTATGGTGCCCAGGCCATCTGTCCCTATCTAGCCTTGGAACTGGTCCGGCACTGGTACCACAGCGATAAGACCCGGATGTTCCTGGAGCAAGCCAACGGACCCGTCCCGATTCCTGAAGCTAAGGCCCAGCAGCTAGCGGACTTTGTGGGATTGACGCTTGAGAAGGCCCAGTTAAATTACAAAAAAGCGGTGGAGAGCGGCCTGCTTAAGGTTCTTTCTAAGATGGGAATTTCCCTGTTAGAGAGTTATATCGGGGCTCAGATTTTTGAATGTGTGGGCTTGGGTCCCAATGTGATTAGCCGTTGTTTTGAGGGGACGACTTCTCGGATTGGCGGTCTAGAGCTAGACCAGATCAGCCAAGAAGTCCTCCAATTCCACCTACGGGCCTATCCCCTGGCCAAGCGGGTCAACTACGGCTTGATTACCTATCGTCAAGATGGAGAATATCACGGCAATAACCCCCTGATTGTCCGTGCTCTACACACGGCGATTGGGCTGAATAAAAAAGTAACAGACCCTGAACAACGTCAAAACGCGTTTGCCGAATACCAGACCTTGATCCGCGACCGTCCACCCGCCGCGCTCCGTGACCTACTTACCTTCACCTCAGACCGCGAACCCATTCCTCTGGCAGAAGTCGAACCTGTCGCCGAAATTGTCCAACGCTTCTGTACTGGCGGGATGTCTCTGGGAGCTTTATCCAAGGAGGCCCACGAGGTCCTCGCCATCGCCATGAACCGGCTCGGCGGTAAATCTAATTCCGGGGAGGGCGGGGAGGACCCGTTGCGCTATCACCCTATTCCTGATATCACCCCGGAGGGGACCAGTGGACTCTTCCCCGGTCTCAAGGGCTTGCAGATAGGCGACCGCGCTGCCTCCAGTATCCGGCAGGTGGCCTCGGGTCGGTTTGGTGTAACCCCGGAGTATCTGGTGACTGCCGACCAACTGGAGATCAAGATTGCCCAAGGTGCAAAACCGGGGGAGGGCGGTCAGTTGCCCGGTCATAAGGTCTCGGAGTACATCGCTGAACTCAGGCGTTCTAAGCCCGGTGTTTCTCTAATTTCACCGCCGCCCCATCATGATATTTATTCAATTGAAGACTTGGCGCAATTAATCTTTGACTTACATCAGGTTAACCCCCAAGCCAAAGTCTCCGTCAAGCTGGTGGCTGAAGTGGGCATCGGGACGATTGCCGCTGGAGTTGCCAAGGCTAACGCTGACATTATCCAGGTCTCTGGGCACGATGGCGGGACCGGGGCCTCGCCCTTGAGTTCCATCAAACACGCCGGGTTGCCCTGGGAGTTGGGACTTGCGGAAGTCCATCAAGTCCTGCTTGCCAATGGCTTACGTGACCGGGTGCTGCTCCGGGTTGATGGCGGGCTTAAGGCGGGTTGGGAAGTGGTCATGGCGGCCTTGTTGGGGGCGAATGAGTACGGGTTCGGCTCGATTGCCCTAATTGCTGAGGGCTGTATCATGGCGCGAGTCTGTCATACCAATAATTGCCCGGTGGGGATTACTAGCCAAAAAGAGAATTTACGTAAACGCTTCCCCGGTACCCCGGCGGCGGTGGTGGAATTCTTTGTGCTCATTGCTGAGGAGGTCCGCTATACCCTGGCTCAGTTGGGCTATCGGTCCCTCCAGGATATCTTGGGCCGGGTGGACTTGCTCAGGGCACGTTCAGAAGTCGCTTTGTTTAAGGGTGCGCCCTTAAATCTAGATTGTCTGTTGACCTTGCCTATCGTGGATAGCCGTGCTTGGCTTGTTCCGCCGAAAGTAGCCCATGGCAACGGTCCTGTCCTTGACGATGAGATTTTAGCAGAACCTACCATTCAAGCCGCCCTGAGGACCCACGGCACAGTCCACAAACACTACCCACTCAGTAACACTGACCGGAGCGTGGGAGCCAGGATCGGGGGGGCGATTGCCCGTCTCTATGGGAACCGGGGGTTCCGTGGTCAATTGGTCCTGGACTTTGTGGGCTATGCGGGTCAGAGCTTCGGGGCTTTTATTGTCCAGAATATGCGCTTGAGTCTGGAGGGCGACGCTAACGATTATGTGGGCAAGGGCATGAGCGGGGGCGAGATTGTGATTCGTCCATTCCGGGGGTCCCCGTTTGAGGCAGCGCAGCAGGCCATCGTCGGTAATACCTGTCTCTATGGGGCTACTGGGGGGGTGCTCTATGCCGCAGGTCGGGCCGGGGAACGGTTCGCTGTCCGCAACTCCCAGGCGCAGGCGGTGATTGAGGGGGCCGGGGACCACTGTTGTGAATACATGACCGGGGGCGTAGTGGTGGTGCTCGGCAGTGTGGGCCGTAACTTTGGGGCGGGGATGACCGGGGGACTGGCCTACGTCTTGGATGAGGACCAGACCCTCACCGCCAAATTTAATTCCGACGGCAAAAAACGGCTCCAACGCGTCCCGACTGGGGGTGAAGGTGCGCTCAAGTCGCTGATTCAAGCCCATTACCGGACCACCGACAGTGACCGCGCTCGCGCCATCCTCGAAAACTGGTCCCATTACCTACCCCAGTTCTGGCAAATTGTCCCGCCTGCGGAGTCTGACCATCCCGAGGCTTTAGTGTTGGTAACGACGGCAGTGCTGACCCAGGAATGATGGAGAGAATCCAGAATCCATACGCTAATTACACCGCGCCTGTTAGAATTCTGAGGGCTTAGGAACTTTACAATTAGTAACCTTTGGCCTTGGCTGAACAGGGTTGCCTTTGGGAGGAGTAACGTGGTGAATTTTGCAGCAGACCCGGTGATCCGGTCAAAAAATCGTGTGCTTTTGGAAAACTTGGAGACGATTACCTATAAGGATGTCCTCGCGACAATCCCACGGGCCTGTTTTGAGAAGGATGTGTCACGGGGTCTGCGGGCGGTGGCTCTGCACTTAGTCATTCTGGCGACTTCCTATGCACTTTTGGCGGTGGTCCCGTGGTGGCTAGCCCCGGTGCTTTGGGTCTGGATTGGGACGGTATTGTGGGGGAATTTCGTCTTGGCCCACGACTGTGGACACCGTTCGTTCTCGTCGTCTAAATGGCTCAACGATACCCTGGGGCACTTCTTGTTGTTGCCGACGTTATACCCCTTTCACTGCTGGCGGATCATGCACAACCGTCACCATGCCTGGACTAATCACCAGGAGCGCGACAACAGTTGGCGTACCATTACCCCGCAGGACTACCAACAGATGCCCTGGTTTGACCAGTTCTTTTACCGCCATGTCCATGCCTACGGTTGGTGGTTCGCCTCGGTCATCCACCTCTTTTTGTTTCACTATGATCCCCGGAAATTCCGCCCCCAGGAGTGGCCGGAAGCGCGGTTTTCCCTGGGTGTGGTCGGGGTGTTCGCGCTGAGCTTTTTCCCGGCCTTGATTTACTTCACGGGGCTGTGGGGGTTGGTGAGCTTCTGGGTCATGCCCTGGCTGGTGTTTCATTTCTGGTTGAGTACGTTTACCCTGGTCCACCACAACCACCCCGAGATTCCGTATTATCCGGCGGCGCAATGGAACCCGGTTAAGGCGCAACTTTTTGGCACGGTCCACTGTGAATATCCTTGGTGGGTGGAGTTGGTCGCCTACCGGATCGGGGTCCACATCCCTCACCACCTCTCGACAGCAATTCCTTACTACCACCTACCCGCTGCCCATGCCGCCATCAAAGCGCACTGGCCTGAGTACGTCCATGAAGCCCGTTTCAATTGGTCCTACCTCCAGGAAATTGTGAGTACCTGTCATCTGAGCGATGTGGAAGGCTACCATATTCCCGTCAGCGAAACCAAAAAAGCATGACCATCGCCCCGGCCTTGATCCCCAAAACCCAACGCTTCCTCGAACTGCTCTATGTGCTGACGGCGCGTAACCTCAAGGTGCGCTACCGGGGGTCTTTGCTGGGGGTCTACTGGTCCTTGCTCAATCCGGTGATTATGACCGGGGTGTATACGGCGGTTTTTGGGACGACCTTTGCCGCCTACTACGACAACTCCGTGGTGAATTATGTCCTGGCGGCCTTCACGGGGCTGGTGGTAATTAGTTTCTTCAACAGCACGACGGCCCAAGCGTTGCCCAGTGTGGTCCGTAACGGGACTTTACTCAACAAGATCCGGCTGCCCATTGGGGTCTTGCCCCTCTCAATGGTGATGGCAAATGTCTTTCAGTTCATGGTCGGGGCTTTCCCGTTACTGGCAATCATCACCCTCTGGGTTTCGGGGAATCCTTTCCATGTCTTGTTATTGTTGTTGCCAGTGCTGGCCTTAGTGATTGTTACCACTGGGGTCAGCTATATTCTGAGTGGTCTTTATGTCTTCTTCCGGGACCTGCCCTATCTCTATGAATTAGTTACCTTCATCCTGCTCATCAGTAGCCCGGTCTTCTATCCAGCCGAGATTGTCCCGCCCCTAGTCCAACCTTTCTTGGCCCTCAATCCCCTCTCGCCCATCATCGAGAGCATCCGCCAATTGGCCCTCAAGGGTGAAACAGACCTCAACCAAATTGGTGCAGCTTGGGTCGGGAGTCTGGTCATCGCTGGGCTGGGCTGGGTGGCTTTTCGGAGTTGGTACGACCAGTTTATGGACTTGTTGTGAAGGGAATACGACCCGCGAGGGCGGACTCAGGTACGGTTACTGAGTAAGGCCGATTCTACACCAACCCCCGGCCCCAAAACGTAACGCCTGGGCCCGGAGACTTTGGGGAGTAGACCTACAGTGCCAAGAAAATCCCCCGGCCCCGACCGGCGGTGAGAAGGTTGTGGATGGGAACAAAGAAGACTAATGCGCTAGTTTTTAACCTGAATTAGCGGGCCTTGCCCCCTTAACCCGAGGGGGCACATTTTTTGATGAACTAACTACCAATGAGCCACAGCCATTTGAATTGCCGCCTGTGCTTCCGCCAGGGCAGCCGTACGGGCATCATCCCCCATATTTAAATTCTCAGCGTGAATAAACGTGATATCCGTAACCCCGATAAAACCAAAAATGGCCCGCAGAAATGGTTCCTGGAAGTCCACACTCGCCGCAGGTGAGCCGGGGGCGTAAACCCCGCCCCGTGCCGTCAGGACCAGCATCTTTTTCCCCTCTTCAACCAAACCCTTTAGCCCAGTATCAGTGACAGCAAACGTCCGATTTACGCGCACAATCTGGTCAATATAGGCTTTGAAAGTAGAGGGGACGTTGAAGTTGTACATCGGTACCCCACACACGTAGTAGTCCGCCGCCAAAAACTCATCTAATAGGACATCGCTTGCCTGGATGACAGTTTTGAGTTCAGGACTCAGGGTTTCAGGGGGACTGTAGGTGGCGGCAATCCAGGGTTCATCCACGTGGGGGACGGGTTGGTGTCCGAGGTCACGGTAGGTCACGGTGTCTTCGGGATGGACCGCTTGCCAAGCCTGGATGAAATCATGGGAGAGGCGGCGAGAGATAGACCGTTCACCCCGTGGGCTACTGTCTAGGTGCAGGATATGGGCCATGCTTAACTCCTTGGGTTAGCGGTACGGGCCTGTCTGACCATGGCAATGAGGGTCTGGTGCGCGTCCTCAGAGTCCTGGAGCGCGTGGTCAAAGTCAATGCGGACAGGTACTGCCGTCCCATCGACCTGCGCGGAGAGGTCCATCCCGGTCGGGTCAATGGCAACCATCTGGGCGGCAGCGACATTTGTAAGGCCCCCGTAGACCTGGGCATAAAGGATCACGGCTGAGGCATGGTCATCGTTCATGTGTTGACAAATCCGGTTGCTCACCACGGGAGAAAGGGCATCCGCCATCGTGCTAGATCCTCAAATACCTTTCCAGGATAAATCAGGTGGGCTGGGCCGGGAAGGGCTGGCTAGCGGTGTTGGGTTCACAGTCGTTTTGGCGCAGGATGGCGAGGGCGTCTGGGGCACGGAGTCCGGCTTGGACGATGACCAAAATATTGCCTTGACGGAGGGCTTCACTGTAGGCGCGGGCTTCATCTTCGGGAATGCCCTCACGCTTCAAGTCACCGAGGAGCCCGTTATCACCGTGGTCGCCCTTGAAAATATTGACAATGCTCTGGAGGACTGCCCCTGGGTCAGTACCATCACCCGCTGAATGCACATCGAGACGATTCGCTAGGTCCTGTTGGTCGCCGTGGTGAGCCATGGCAACGCTAATCTGGTCTTCACTGAAGCCACCCAATAAGAGATCGGTGATTGCTTCTTCCGCTTGGGCCGCGTTGGGGAAAAGTCCGGCTAGGGTTTCGCGGTCAGCCGTGGCGGTCGGGCTGGGAGTGGACTGCGTATTAAGCGGGTAGGTGTTACTGGCTCCAGCGTCCACCCGTTGGGTATTCACGTTTTTTGTATCCACGGGCGATTCCTTTTACTTGCGTATTGCCATCTTTGCAGAGGGGAGCCGCGAGTTAATCCCCCCTTGGTGGGAAGGTCAAGGCGGGCTGGCGACGGGGGTATTGACGGGTTGGAGAACTTCGGGGCTAATTTTAAGGGGAGTGCGGGCGCGGTAGCGGGCGACTTCGTCGATGAGTCCCTGGTCGGATTCTTTAGTGAAGTCCTGAAGGCTCTTGGGGTTCGCTAAGTTCGCTCGATGGATCAAGCTGAAAACATCCAGTCCCCCCGGCTCGGTACCCAGACCGCTCGTCGTATTGCCGGGGTTGGTCGTGCCGGTGGGGGTGCTGGTTGCGGTCCCGCTGAATTGGGCCAACACGGGTGGCGCGGTCATTAAAAGTCCTAGAAGCAGGCTAACCACCACTTTCATCCGCTGTCCTCGCCTTTTCATCCCCTATAATAATCGGACCATGAAAAATTTGTATAACGTCGGAGTCCTAGGGGCAACAGGGGCGGTCGGGACGGAGCTATTGACCCTCCTGCTGGAACGGAACTTCCCGGTGGACCGTTTGCAACTGCTGGCCTCGGAACGCTCGGTGGGCAAAGTCACGCCCTTCGGGACCCTGGAGGCGATTCACCCAGACCAGTTCGTGGGATTGGACTTTGTCTTTGGCTGTACGGGGAGTGATTTGGCCCAGCAATGGCAGGCAGCGATTGTGGGGGCGGGGGCAGTCTTCATTGATAACTCCAGTGCCTTTCGGCTAGTGGCGGGGGTGCCTCTGGTCGTCCCGGAGGTGAATGGAGCGGATGCCACCCAGCACAAAGGGATCATCGCCAATCCCAACTGCTCAACAATCCTGATGGCTCTCGCACTCTGGCCTCTTCATCAAGTTCGTCCAATCCGTCGGGTGGTGGCAGCAACCTATCAAGCCGCCAGCGGTGCAGGTCAAGCGGCGATGCACGAACTCCAGACCCAGACCGCCCAGGTTTTGCGGGGAGAGCCAGCCCAACCGGAGGTCTTTCCGTACCCGGTTGCTTTTAACCTCTTTTTGCACAATTCACCGATGACCGCTGTGGGCTATTGCGAGGAGGAACTCAAGATGCTTCATGAGACGCGCAAAATTTTTCATCTGCCCGAACTCGCGGTGAGTGCGACCTGTGTGCGGGTACCTGTGCTACGCGCCCATGCCGAAAGCCTCAATATCGAATTTTATGAACCCTTCCCCGTCGAACAAGCCCGTGTCCAGCTTGCCCAAGCTGCGGGAGTGCGGTTGGTGGAGGATTGGTCGCGCAATTATTTCCCGATGCCGCTAGAGGCCAGTGGGCAGGATGACGTTTTGGTGGGCCGGATTCGTCAGGACCTCTCTTGCCCCAATGCGTTGGAGTTGTGGCTGGCGGGGGACCAGATTCGCAAGGGTGCGGCCTTGAACGCTGTCCAGATTGCGGAGATCTTGCGCTGAGTACCCGACCGACTGTGGGGATTTTGGGGCTGGGGTTGATTGGTGGTTCCCTGGCTCTGGATCTCAGTCAATTGGGCTACCAGGTCCTGGGAGTCAGTCTTCAAACTACAACCTGTGCTTTGGCCTGTCAGCGGGGGGCGGTGCGGGTGGCGAGTACGGATTGGCAACTCTTGGCAGGGGCGGACTTAATTTTTGTCTGTGTGCCCTTGGACCAGACAGTGCCGAGTGTGGCGCGGTTAGCTGAATTTTTGCCGGAAGGAGTGGTAATTAGCGATGTGGCTTCCGTTAAGGCTGATATCGTCGCGCACTGTTCATGGCCTTGGTTTGTGGGTGGACATCCGATGGCGGGGACGGCGCAGCAGGGGATGGGTGCGGCGGTCCAGGGTTTATTCCGGGACCGTCCCTATGTACTGACCCCCACGGTAATGACAGACCCTGAGGCACTAATCAGCGTGCAGATGGCAGTCCAAGACCTCGGGGCCAAGCTCGTGCTCACAGACCCGGTGGCCCATGACCGGGCGGTGGCTTTGGTCTCCCATGCTCCGGTTTTTGTGAGTGCAGCGTTACTGTTGGCGGGTGTCCAAGCGGACACTGAGCTTTTGGGGTTGGCCCGTCAACTGGCGAGTACAGGTTTTGCGGATACCACGCGCATTGGCGGTGGCAACCCGGAGTTGGGTCTATTGATGGCTCGCCATAACCGCGCCCAAGTTCTAGTCAGTTTGGCAGCCTATCAAACGCAGTTACAGAAACTACACCAAGCGATTACGGAAGAGGACTGGGCGCAAGTCGTCCAAGCTCTGCAAACTAGCCAACGGGTGCGGGGTGAGTTCAGCCCCCTACCTCCAGCCCCTCCCCCGTACCCTGCCGGGCCCAGGCGAGCAGAGTAGGGGCGTAAGAATTAATAGTCTCTACTGTCTTTTGTCTTACCTCTTTTGCCTCAGTCCCCGACTAGTGGGTGAGACACCTGGCCCACAGGAATTACTGTCTAAGTCAGGAGCACACGCATCATGCTTCACCCCGCTAATGGTCATCGGCCCAATCCTGAAGTCCTTGCCAAACCTACCGTCGTATCCTGACGGCAGGCGGTTTGACCTGATGTATGACGGGACTAAGCCCCCTAAACTCCTGGAATACAACGCCGATACCCCGACTGCCTTGCTGGAGGCCAGTGTGGTCCAGTGGACTTGGTTGCAGGAAGTCCTACCCCAGGCGGACCAGTTTAATTCCATTCATGGAAAACTAACTGCCGCCCTAACTCTGTTATCCCTCCATGGCGAAACCCTCAACTTCATCAGTGTCCAAGAGATCATGGAGGACCTGGGGACCGTGGAATACCTGCGCGATGTCGCCATCCAAGCTGGACTGACTACAGACCATCTTTTCGTCGAGGAGATTGGCTGGGACCCGCAGCAGCAGTATTTCTGTGACCTCAATGGGCGATCAATCCGGGCTTTATTTAAACTCTATCCCTGGGAATGGCTGGTCACGGATAGTTTCGGGGCGCAGCTAATGACCACCCCGCTGATGTTGATTGAACCCACTTGGAAACTGATGCTTAGTAATTCATCCCTAGTTTGCTGTTTGCGATGGCGTAGAGCCGATGGGATTTAATGGGAATACAGCAGCCGGGTTCTAAGGTGTGGCAGGGTTTTTTGAATCTTCATAAGGAAGCGGGACTGACCTCCCATGACTGTGTGGGGCAGGTGCGACGCATCCTCAAAGAACGGCGGATTGGGCATGGTGGGACCTTAGATCCCCTAGCGACGGGGGTACTGCCCTTGGCAGTGGGACCGATGACCCGACTGTTGCCCTACTTACCCGACGATAAAGGCTATCAGGCGACAGTGCGCTTCGGGGTCCAGACGACCACTGACGATCTAGAGGGAGAGATTTTAGCCCAGGCTCCCTGTGGATACCTCACCCTAGCTGAAGTCCAAGCGGCCCTCAAGCAGTTCGTGGGCCAGATTGAACAAGTCCCGCCCCAGTACAGTGCGATTCGTCAGCAGGGGAAACATCTCTATGAGTTGGCCCGCGCTGGGATTGCGGTTGCGGTCCCCCCCCGCGTCGTCCAGATCCACAGCCTCACGGTCCTTAGTTGGCGGTCGGGCGACTTTCCAGAAGTGGTGTTGCAGGTAAGTTGTGGCGGGGGGACCTATGTGCGTTCGTTGGCGCGGGACCTGGGTTTGGCCTTGGAGACTGGGGGGACTTTAGCGGGACTGGTGCGGACCCAGAGTAGCGGGTTTTATCTCAAAGAGAGCTTGACCCTAGACCAAGTACGCAGTGCGGTCGGTGCAGGGAGCCTACAGTTACTCAGTCCCGCCCAAGCCCTCAACCATTTTCAGCGGGCCGACTTAGATGAAGATGCGGCCCAAGCCCTCGGTTTTGGTCAAAAAGTCCCCTGGTTTGGAGGAACGGGCTTGGTTCAGGTCTGGCAGGGCGAAAAATTTCTAGGCATTGGGCGCGGCGAGGGCCAGAAGCTCCAACCCATCACCATCTTGAGCGGTACTCACTGATGCCCGTCTACCTGTACTGGGGAGAGGACCGCTTCTTAGTCGTCCAGCAGGTCCAACAGTTGCGCCGTCGGGTGGAGACCGCTTGGCAGGCTTTCAATGACCAGCGTTTTAGCGAAGACCAGATTCAGAATGCCCTCAATGAGAGTCTGACCCCGCCCTTTGGCAGTGGCGACCGGGTGATCTGGATCGAGAGCCAACGACTTTTTCAACAAAAAGAAGAAGAGCCCGACAAAAAGTCCAAAAAAGAACTCGACCCCCTGACCCAGGAACTAGCCCGGACCCTGCCCCTCATCCCCGTGACGAACCATCTCATTTTCACCGCCGCCCTCAAGCCCAATGGCAAACACCCCGCCGTCAAACTGCTCCAAAAACACGCCCAGGTCCAGGAATTCGCCCTCATCCCCGCCTGGAAAGAAGACGAACTCATCCGCCGCGTCCAGACCCTAGCCCGTGCCCAGGACCTCAAGCTCAGCCCCGAAGCTGTCCAATATCTCGTCGAAGCCCTGGGTAACGATACCGCCCGTCTTCATAATGAACTTGCCAAACTCGCCCTCTATCCCAGCCCTGTCCCCCTGCGCGGGGAGGAGGTCCGGCAGTTGGTGGTCAGCAGTGCCCAGACGAGCTTTCAGTTAGCCGAAGCTATCCTCCAGGGCAAGACCGCCCTCGCGTTGACCGTCTTGGGCCAGTTGTTCCGGCAAAATGAACCTGCTCTCAAAGTCTGTGCGGTCCTGACCACTCAGTTCCGGGTCTGGGTCTGGGTAAAGCTCTTAATTGAACGGGGAACCGATGACCCGGTGCAGATTGCCGAAGAAGCCCAGATTGGCAACCCCAAGCGCGTCTACTTCCTCAAAAAACAAGTCCAGGGCCTCAAAAGTAGCCAATTACTCGCCTGTTTGCCGGTATTGCTAGCACTAGAGGAGTCGCTCAAACAGGGCCAAGACCCCCAGCACCGTTTTCCCCAGACTCTAGCCCAACTTTGTGCCTGCTGTGCATCGGCTGAAGTACGCTAAAGGCCAAGGTTTTGAGGAAAGCCCATGGACGATGATGTCAGCCCCCGCCCTACGGCAGTCCCGCTCTATGTCTACACGCAACTGGCCCAGGAACTCGATTACCTGCGCTTACAAAATCGTGCCCTCCGCCAAGAGAATCACCAGTTGCAGACGCAACTCGCCGCAGCTAGTAAACCAAAGGGTCGGGGCTGGTTAAATTGGGCAGTCAAGCGGGAGGCGTAGGTCGGTTGAAACCCTCGGTCGCCTTGAGGACCTGTTGCAACATTGGGTTATTCAAAAATTCATCTTCAGACTGATTGGTATAAGCGTCAGCCGTCTCCATAATCTGATTCCAAGGGGTTTCAGCGATGTATTGACGGGCGGTGGCTAAGTTCGCCAAGTGGGGACAGGCATCCCCGAGCACACAGCCATTGACACAGGTTACGGCACAGTTGGTGCCATCGGTGGTAGACATGATGTGTTCCCAAGTAATATCTAAATCTTCCCACTCCTTTGGCTCGGTGATGAGGGTCTTCTGGCCTTAATCCCCAAGCATGGCTCCAGTCCCGGCTCTGGGCAAAAAGGCGGGCTATCAGAGATAATTGAGCAAAACCATGGGTCAGCGCGATGGATGTCAAAGAAGTCGAAGACAAGATGAAGAAGGCCATTGAAGCCACCCGTAACAACTTCAACAGCATCCGCACCGGACGGGCTTCAGCAAGCCTTTTAGACCGGATTACCGTGGAATATTACGGAGTCCCCACCGCCCTCAAGTCCCTGGCGACGGTCTCCACCCCCGATGCGATGACCTTGCTCATCCAGCCCTTTGACCGCTCCAGTGCCAAGGGCATTGAGAAAGCCATCGCCGAATCAGACCTCGGGCTGACCCCCAATAACGACTCCGGCAGTATTCGGCTCAACATCCCGCCTCTGACCCAAGAACGCCGTAAATCGCTGGTCAAACTGGCCCAAGGACTCACCGAAGATGGTCGCATTGCTATCCGCAATATCCGCCGGGATGCCATTGATGGGCTGCGTCGGGATAAATCCCTCTCTGAAGACCAAGTGCGCGACACCCAGGCCACTGTTCAGAAGCTCACGGACAAGTACATTGAGCAAGTAGACAAGCTCGCCGCCGAGAAAGAAAAAGACATCATGAGCGTCTAGTCTTTTTCACCCACAAAATTAACCAGACAAGCCTGTAACTGCGTCCGGTCAAAGAGCATCGGGATGAGGTGGATATTTTTCACCTCTCGGAAATAAAAGAGCACCGGGCAACCGGGCCAGAAAATCGTCCATGCCAACCAGTCCTGATAAGGGAAGGAAACGAAGACTTTGGTTGAGCGGGAGACCGCCAAGGCCGTAGCTGTGAAGGTCAACCGGACGGTCGCCGCTTGATAGGCCAAAAATCCCGCAAACAACCCCAACCCCACGCCCACCCAAGGCAACCAACTCACTGCCAATCCCGCCAGAACCGCAACTCCGAGGGGCACCCCATAGCGGGGTTGGAGCGTGACGGGCGTTATCAAAGGAACCATCAGCCTCCTCCTTGACACTCCCCACGGCTAAAGCCGGGGGATAGCTGGGTGCTACCGCCCAGCTCTTGGTTCCACGAGTCAGCTTGCAACATCGGATTGCGCCTCTGTCGTAGGGGCTATGCTCTCCTCAAGCGTTGCCGTTTCCCAGTGCCCCTGGGTACTTTTTAATCCTGCTGCCAAGATATTCAAGGCTGCATTGTGGTCACGGTCTAGTACACAGCCACACTGACAAGTATGGGTGCGCGTAGACAATGACTTTTTCACAATGACATGGCAACTAGAACACTCTTGGCTGGTGTAGTGGGGTGCCATAGCAATCACTACCCGCCCCATCACTTTACCGTAATATTCCAACCATGTTCTGAACATTGACCAACTAGCATCACTAATAGATTGAGCTAAGTGATGGTTCTTGACCATGTTCCGCACTTTCAAGTCCTCAATGGCTATCAAGTCGTTAGACTGGACAGGGGTCCGATGCCGGACCCCTACGCACCTTGCCTGTTTTATGGCAAAGTCTTTACGCTGCCTGGAGACTTTCAAGTGCTGACGGCCTAGCCGCTTCCTCGCTTGGATACGATTCTTGCTGCCTTTGGCCTTTTTACTCACCCGCCGTTGCGCCTGTTTGAGTTGCTTTTCAGCTTTACGCAGGTAACGGGGGTTTTCTACCTTGACCCCAGTGGAGTCAGTGTAAAAACTGGTAAGCCCCATATCCAGACCGATAGCCTGACCCGTCGGGGCTAAATCTTCAGTACGGTCTATGTCAATGCAGAACTGAGCATAGTAGCCATCGGCCCGACGCACTAGCCGGACTCGCTTAATTTGTTCTTTGCTGTACGTCCTCAAGTCTCTAGTGCCTAGCAACTTGAGCTTACCTATCCCAAAGCCGTCGGTTATCGTTAAAAATCTACGCTCATCAGAAAGTTTCCATCCGGTAGTTTTATGTTCAACGGAGCGGTTATCTTTTTGGAACTTGGGATAGCCTTTCTTGCCCACAATGTTCTTTTTACAGTTGTCAAAAAATCTGGAGACTGCTGCCCATGCTCGTTCGGCTTTGGTAGCTCCTTTGGTGTCAATCCAATAGCGCAAGGCTTTATTGCGGATGAATTGGAAGGTGCGGATCGCCTCATCAATTAAGGCAAACTGCTCAGAGGTAGCGGCTAACTTTGACTCAAGGACTAACATACTACTATTATAGTTTGATTAAGCTGAAAGTTGTCGCTTAGATATCCTATGCGCCATTGGCTGATACGGCTTATATGCCCATAGCTAAAGCTAGGGGTTTTACGCCGCTCTTGATAACTGAAGCAACCCAATGACCAAACCCCTATTCCCGGGTAGGACTCTGAAAACAGCAAAGGGCACCGTACAGCTAGTCCTGCCGCCCCCAAGTGCGATAAACTAAAGAAATGGGGAGTTAGCTCATTTGGTAGAGCGCTGCGATCGCACCGCAGAGGTGACCGGTTCGAATCCGGTACTCTCCAAAAGTTTTAGCCTAGTTTCGCTAATGCCGCAATTACGATGCCTGGGGTCAGGACTTCCGGTAGAACCTGAGTACCTGCTGGCCCATAGAGGACATAGAGGGGTACGCCACTGCGTCCAAACTGAGCTAACGCCTGGGTAATCCGGCTATCACGGGTGGTCCAGTCCGCTTTTAATAGTACCACCCCCTGTTTCTGAAAAGCAGCCCGGACTTCGGCTGAATTCAGGGCAATCCGTTCATTGACTTGGCAACTCAGGCACCAGGCGGCGGTGAAATCTATAAATACCGGGGTCCTGGTCTGACGGAGTTGGGCGACGCGCTCCTGGGTGTAGACCTCCCAGGGAAGTTCATCCACGCTACTTGTCGTCTGGGTGGCTTGGGCTTGTTCTAGGTCTCCCAGGGCAAAACCCAATCCTACAATCAGGGCAACCAAGGCCAGCCCCCGCGCCACCCAACGAGTCCCCGTCGGTTGCATCAACCCGCCCCATTTACCCAAGACCCAGGCCGCACTACCCAAGAGGACCAAGGCGACTAGGACTCGAATCAGTGTCGTCACTCCCGTCTGCAGACCCAGCACCCACAACAACCAGACCGCCGACCCCATCAACAAAAAGCCCATCGCCTGCTTAAACGTCTCCATCCAGGCTCCTGGCTTGGGCACAAACTTCAATAATTGGGGGAAGAAAGAGAGCAACAGATAGGGCAGGGCCATCCCCAACCCCAGTGCGGTGAAGATGGCTAGAGCCGCCCAGGTGGGTTGAGTAAGAGCAAAGCCCAGAGCGGAACCCATGTAGGGCGCGGAACAGGGGGTCGCCACCACAGTGGCTAGGACCCCACTTCCAAAGGACCCCCACCGCCCGGAACTCGGCACTAACTCCCCCGCCCGTGTCAGCGCGGTCCCCACCTCAAACACACCAAAAAGATTTAGGCCAAATAGGAACAACACCGCCACCAGCACGACCAAGAAAGCCGGGGACTGCAACTGAAAGCCCCAGCCCAACTGCTCTCCGCCCGCCCGCAGGACCAGTAACAGACCCGCCAAGACCCAGACTGAGACCAACACGCCAGCAGTAAAGGCCACGCCATACTGCCAAGTCGCCCCGGTCTGTCGCACAAACCCCAAGACTTTAATCGAGAGGACGGGTAAAACACAGGGCATCAGGTTTAGGAGTAAGCCGCCGATTAGAGCGAGCCCCAAGGCCGTTCCCAGGTTTAAACCACTGCTGGGCAGGTTCTCCACAGGTTCAACTCGGGCATTGACGGCTAGTGCGTGTTCAGAACTGGCTCCCCGCCAGCCTGTGGGTGTAACCAAGACGCCTTGGATCGTTGTTGGTGGCGCGGCAGTAGCGCGGGGAATTTCGAGGGCGTAACCCGTACTGGTGCGCGTGAAGGTTTGGGGAGCTGCTGCTTCAATCAAGAGCGGCTGGAGAGGGAAGAAGCGGATTTCATTTAATTCGCCAGTGAACCAAGACGGGGGCGTGGCGTGGAGGAGGAGGCGGTCATGGGTCAGGGCGGTTTGGAT
>Ga0163154_10001894_pt1 | contig 31471 bp, 23 predicted proteins | sample OliLakLV19MP9P1_FD_148649 | JGI IMG/M metagenome (GOLD analysis project Ga0163154, IMG submission 148649) | Freshwater microbial mat bacterial communities from Lake Vanda, McMurdo Dry Valleys, Antarctica - Oligotrophic Lake LV.19.MP9.P1 | ecosystem: Environmental > Aquatic > Freshwater > Lake >... | reverse complement strand
GCCACAATATTAATGACATGGGCTACTGCCCGCAAGGCTACACCTTCGAAGAAGCCAAGCAGTTGTTGATCAATAACAAACCCAGATTTTTAGAAGAAGTCCGCGCCACCTTGCGCCGCCATGTCGCAGCCGTCAACACCATGAGCGCACGCGGCATGTATTTTTGGGATTATGGGAATGCTTTCCTGAAAGAAGCGGGCGAAGCGGGAGCTGAAGTGTTTGAAGTTCGAAGTTCGAAGTTCGAAGTTTCCAACATGCCAGGCGCGGAAACAGATCAAACTTCTCTCGCCTCAGGCGAGATCATACTTCAAACTTCAAACTCGTTTAGGTATGCTTCTTATGTCGAAGACATCATGGGGCCGCTTTGCTTCGATTACGGCTTCGGGCCATTCCGATGGGTATGCTGTTCGGGGTTGCAGGAAGACTTGGATAAAACAGACCGCATTGCAGCAGAAGTGATCGGGCAAATGCTCACTGAAGCACCTGACGATATTCAGGGCCAGCTCCGCGACAACCTGGTCTGGATTCAAAATGCGAAGCAGCAGATTCCCGTCGTCGGTTCAAAATCAAGGATTTTATACGCCGATGCGGAAGGCCGGATCCGGATCGCAACAGCTTTGAACGATGCGATCGCAGATGGCACTCTGGCCGGGCCGATCGTGCTCGGCCGCGACCACCATGACGTGAGCGGCACAGATTCACCGTTCCGGGAAACGGCCAATATCTACGACGGTTCCCGTTTTACGGCAGACATGGCGGTACAAAACGTGATCGGCGATTCGTTTCGCGGAGCGACCTGGGTGAGCCTGCACAATGGCGGCGGCGTAGGATGGGGAGAAGTGATCAATGGAGGATTCGGCATGGTGCTCGATGGCTCCCAAGATGCTGAGCGCAGGTTGCGTTCCATGCTGTTCTGGGACGTGAACAATGGCATCAGTCGCCGGGCCTGGGCGCGGAATCCACATGCACTCACTACCCTGCAACGCACCATGGCGCAATACCCTGATCTACAGGTCACAGTGCCGTATCTGGCTGAAGAGGAACTGGTGCGGGAAGCGATGCAAAAATCAAAAGTATGAGCGCGGCAACCCAAAGCAACCGTTCTTTGTTCTGCCCAGACTCCTCCCGGAACGGAGTTCCGGGATACTTATAACTACCCTTGTGCGCTTTTTCATGGAAAAATTTGCCCTCCTGACGGCCCTGTTGCTGTGGCTTCATCCTGTTTTATCTCAACCTACCCCTGCGAACCCACAACCGGCGTCTCTTCTTACTCCTGCCGAGGCCGTCCGCATCGCGCTTGAAAATAATTACGATATCCGCATCAGCCAGGCAGACGCAGAAATTGCCAAGCTGAACAACACGCGCGCCAATGCCGGCATGCTCCCCACCGTGAATTTTGTGGCTGGCGAAAACATGTCGGTCAACGGCTACCAGCACCAGGAATTTTTCAACGGCACCACCATCGACCGCTACGGCGTGTTGGGAAATAACCTGAATGCCGGGGTGCAACTCAGCTGGACGCTCTTCAATGGCCGGCTGATGTACATCACCAAACACCGCCTCGAAGTCCTTGAATCGCTCGGTCAGACCAACCTCCAGGCCACCGTGCAAGCCACTTCCGCCGCTGTGCTGCTCACTTATTACGACATCGTGCGCGGGCGTTTGCAAGAGCGCGCCTTTGCAGAAGTTATTACCCTTAATGAGGAGCGACTCCGCATTGCCGAAGCGCGGTTGGCTGCCGGATTCGCCGCCCAGACCGATGCCCTCCAGGCACGTATTGACCTCAACCAGCGGCGGGCCGATCTGCTCAACCAACAGGTTGCTACTACAGCCGCCAAACGCAGTCTCAACCGCTTGCTCGTGCGCGACCCAGGGACACCTTTTGAAGTGGAGGAAAATCTGGATAATACCTACCTGCCCAACGGCGATGCCCTGCTGCAAAAAATATTGGCCCAAAACCCGACCTTGCTTTCTCTCCAAAGAAACGCAGAAGTAGCCGCACTGATCGTGGACGAAGCCCGGACACTGAACAAGCCAGTTATTGTCGGAAACGGCCAGTTTAATGCGCTTCGATCTGATAACGGAGCGGGCATCTTGTTGAGCAACACACAGGCGGGGCTCACAGTGGGGGCTACTTTGGTTGTTCCATTGTACACCGGCGGCAACCTGCGGCGGCAGGTAGAGGTCGCTCAACTGGCCGCTCAGCAAAGCAAGCTCCGCCTGGATGCGCAACGCCAATTTCTCCGGACAGAGCTCGACAACCAGATCGCATTTTTTCAGATTCAAAAACAAGTGTTCACCCTCGAAGACGAAAATATCAAAAGCGCCCGGGAAAGCCTGAACGTCAGCACCGAACGCTTCCGCCTCGGCCAGACGAACGCCCTTGAAGTACAGACCGCCCAAAATGCACTCGAACAGGCGCTGACCCGCCGCAATCTGGTTTTATACAACTTGAGAACCGCCGAACTGCAACTCCGTTCCCTTTCTGGAGAGCTTTGAATAATGGAGAATTGAAAATTGAAAATTGAGGGTATGGCTGGTGAATTTGCGTCAATTATACTTCAAACTGGCAAAAAAACGGTTCACGTGCCATGTATACACTTCCACAACTTCTGGATCTTGTAAAGGATTTTTCTTCAAAAAACCCTTTCCCGGGTCAGCCCCGTGCGCTCTACGAACCTTGTGAGTACATCCTGACGCTGGGTGGCAAACGCCTCCGTCCGGCTATTCTGCTCATGGGCTACACGCTCTGGCGCGACGATGTGGAGCGGGCACTTGCTCCGGCCTGGGCGGTGGAGTTGTTCCATAATTTCTCGCTGATGCACGACGACATCATGGATGCCGCTCCACTCCGGCGCGGTCAACCGACCGTGCATACCCGCTGGAACGCCACGACCGGCATTCTGAGCGGTGACGTGATGCTGGTGTATGCCTACCGATCGCTGGCTGCATTCGATGACCCGGCTGCATTGCCAGGTTTGTTGAACACGTTCAACCGGGTCGCGACGGAGGTGTGTGAAGGTCAGCAAATGGATGTGGATTTCGAGACCCGCAGCGATGTAGGCATCCCGGAATACCTGCGCATGATCGAACTGAAAACGGCTGTACTATTGGGTGGCGCTCTTGAAATGGGCGCTATTTGCGCCGCCGCCGATCCCGCAGATGCCGAACATCTTTACCACTTCGGCCGCTTGGCCGGTATCGCTTTTCAGATTCAGGACGATTTGCTGGATACTTATGGCGACCCGGCCAAATTTGGCAAACAAGTCGGTGGCGATATTTTGCAAAACAAAAAAACACTGCTCGTACTCTCTACGCTCGAAACAGCCTCGGAAGCAGACCGGGCCGCACTGACCCGTTGGATGCAGACTGATGCTGAAAATCCGGAAGAAAAGGTAGCAGCGGTCAGGGCCATTTTCGACCGAAACGATATTCCGGCTCAGGTCGTATCGGTGCAGCAACGTTTCCAACAGGAAGCATTTGAACACCTGGCTGCGGTGCGGGTGACCGAGGAGCGCAAGGCCGTGTTGCACGGCTTTTTTGAAGATTTGCTGGTGCGGGAGTTTTGAAAAATAACTAGTTTTACCGGCTGAAATGGCAAAACACCCTTGTGATGGCTTACCAGTACGACGTATTCATCAGTTACCGCCGCACCTCTACCACCAGGCAGTGGATTGATGATGTTTTTTTACAACACTTCACCGATCACCTGAAAGAAGAGGCCAAGAACAAAGACCTGAAACTTTTTCTGGACCGTGACGGCATCGAAGGTGGCGACAACTGGAAAGACTCGATCCGCGAGGCAGCAGCCCGGTCCAGGTGCGTCGTACCTGTGTTTCAGCCTACTTATTTCCAGTCGGAGTGGTGCGTACGGGAACTGGCGATCTTTATCCACCGGCACCAGGCACTGGGTTTGGGCAATGCGCAAAAACTTGTTTTTCCCGTTACAATCAGCGACGGCGAGCATTTTCCCGACAACCTCAAAAACATCCAGCAGTTTGAAGCTCAAAAATGCAACCGCCCGATTGAGAGCCTGCGACATACGGAGCGGTATCTCGGTTTTCTGGACCAATTGATTGAAAAATGGGTGCCTACGATTGCCAAAAACCTGGCACTCGTTCCGGCATGGCAGACGGACTGGCTCAAAGAGACCTGGACAGAACCTGCTTTGTTGTTCAAAACCCTCTACCAAGGTCCGCCGTTGATGATGGAAGCCCCAACACTCACATTGTAAATCGCTATGGGACAAGTTGTTACTTTTTATTCTTACAAAGGCGGGGTAGGCCGAAGCATGGCATTGGCCAACACGGCCGTGCTGCTTTCGAAGTGGGGTTATAAAACGCTGATCCTGGATTGGGACCTCGAAGCTCCCGGGATTGAGAACTTTTTCCGCGATTATGTGAGCCTTGAATCGGTTCGCGCCAAACCGGGAGTGCTTGATTTGCTCATGGCTTACAAAGGTGAAAAAGAGGAAGAAATTCAACTTCTATCCTACCTCACACCCATCACAACCCCTCTGAGTAAAACGCCCATTCACCTGATGAGCGCGGGTCGCCGCGACGAAGATTATTTCCATCGGCTGCGGCAGTTTGACGTGTCGGAATTTTACGAAAAAAACAACGGCGGGAATTTTATCGAGCAACTCAGGGAGCAATGGAAGGCCGATTATGATTTTGTGCTCGTAGACAGCCGCACAGGCATCACGGATGTTGGCGGCATCTGTACGATCCAGTTGCCCGATTTGATGATCATGGTATTTACGGCCACTGAACAGGGTATGCAGGGCATCGTGGATGTAGCGCGCCGGGCTGCCAAAGCGCAACAGCGACTGCCTTTTGACCGCCAGCCCATCCTGTTTCTGCCTTTGCCATCGCGGATTGATTCCTCAGAATTCAAATTGACAGACCGGTGGCTCGACCGGGCCGCACGCGATATGGCCGAGTTTTATGACGACTGGCTGCCCAAACCCGTAAACAAGCGCGACTTCGTTAGTTTCATCAAGATTCCCTATCAGGCTTATTTCAGTTTTGGCGAAACACTCCCGGTCATCGAACAAGGCACCATCAGCCGGGATGGCCCCGGATCGGCTTATGAAAATCTGGCGGCATTGATTGCTGGCAAAATGGAAAAAGCGGCAGATGTGATGTTGATGCGCGAAGAGTATATCCATCGGGTTTCCCGCACAAATGGCGCGTCGAAATCTGCGTTTTTATCTGGCAACGGAAAAGATTCTTACAAAGTCAAGTTTTTCATTTCTTACGTACGCGAAGACAGCCGCTCGGCCGAAGAACTGAAATCCTACCTCAATTTGCTCCGAAATGTCACTGTTTGGAGCGACAGCCAGATTTTGCCGGGGGAACGTTGGGACAAAGCCATTCAATCAGCCCTCCTGAATGCAGATGTGGTGTTGACCTTATTGAGCGACGATGCACTGGACAGTGATTGGATGACGAAAGAAATTAAGGTTGCCCTGAAACACGATAAGCGCGTCGTGCCGATCATTTTGAAAACTTCCCCATGGACGGAAAAGCCACTCTATAAACATTTAGCCGCCCTTCCTACCAACGGCAAACCGGTCAGCACTTTCAGCGATAAAGAAGAGGCTTATCTGGACATCACCAACGCGCTCACCGAACTCGCCAATGATATCCGCGACGAGCGGGAAAGTCGGCCCAAACATCACTCAGGAACGGGCAAATAATAACTTGTAAGTTTCAGATAGATTGGTTTTTGCTCAGATGGGCTATCTTTTTGAGCGAATAGTGGGGCTATTTAATCAAAAAGATGGGTCATCTGGGTGAAAAGAAAGCATATCAAATTTACAAGTTATTATTTGCCCGTTCCTGAGCCGCAGGTAAAATTTTCTTGTTCAACAGTTTAGACGATGAAAGCCTACATTTTCGCCTTCGCCTTTTGTCCTGCCTTATTCCTATCATACAGTTCCAAACCGGTTCTGGACTCAAGGGTAATCTCCCAACTTCTAACTTCTAACTTCATCTCAAGCCCGAAGCCAATTTCGAACTTCAAACCTCAAACTTCAAACTATTTCCCTCCCTGGGGCTTCTTCGCCCACAAGCGCATCAACCGCCTCGCTGTGCTGACCTTGCCGCCCGGCATGATGGTGTTTTTCAAGCCCAATATAGATTTTATCACTGACCACGCAGTAGACCCCGACATGCGCCGCTACGCCAGCAAACACGAGGCGCCGCGACACTTTATTGATCTGGACGAATATGGCACGATGCCTTTTGCCGACTTGCCACGCGGCAATCTGGATGCCCGGGTGCGGTTCACCGATTTGAAGATGGTAGATGCCCGTGGAGATACAATTTTGTTGTTCGGAAAGGAAAAACAAGTGCCACCGGAGTTGTTGACGAACTACCGCAATTATTTCGTTCGACAGGTCTTACCCCGCCTGTATGGCGATTCGCCTATACTGGACGCAGATTCGCTGCGTGTTTTTTTGGAAAAAAATAACCTGGAAGCGGATGTGCGATCGGCATTTTTCACCGACCGGCTTGCCGAGCATGGCATCGTGCCCTGGCACTTGCAGACCATGCAGCGCAACCTGACCGAAGCGTTTCGCAAGCGCGACGCAAACCGTATCCTGCATCTCGCAGCTGACATGGGTCACTATATCGGCGATGCGCATGTGCCACTGCATACTTCCAGCAATTACAATGGCCAGAAGACCGGTCAACATGGCATTCACGGTTTTTGGGAGAGCCGGATCCCCGAACTTTTTGCCGATGAATCTTATGATTATTTTGTTGGGAAACCCACCTACATCGTTGATAAACAGGACTTTTTCTGGAATGCCGTGCTCGACAGCCATAGTATGGTAGACAGCGTGCTGACCTTTGAAAAAAACCTGCGCAATACATTTCCGACGGATCGCCACATGTGTCCTGACATGCGCAATGGGCTTGCGATTATCGCGCCTTGCCGCGATTTTTCTGCTGCCTACCAGAACGTGCTGAACAACATGATCGAACGGCGCATGCGGGCTGCGATTCATGCCGTCGGCAATGCCTGGTATACTGCCTGGGTAGATGCGGGTTCGCCCGACATGTCGCAGATGGGGCAGCCAGTCGAATCAGAAGAAGAGCGCAAGGAACGGGAGGCAATGGGGAAAAAATTCGGCGACGGCAAGATTATCGGACGCCCTGAAGAGCATTGACACCGACACCAGAATGTGTTTTACATTCGCCACTTCAACCATTTCCCATCCAATTCATTGACCTCCATGTGGACAGCGATATTTTTCTGGGTTGCAGTCGTGTACGGTGCGCTGTGCGTAGTGTTCTATTTTGGGCAGGACCTGTTTTTCTTTCGCCCGGAGCGACTGCCCAAATGGTTCACTTATAAGTACCCGTTTCCGTTTACGGAGGTGAATTTTGATATGGAAGACGGTGGTATGGTGAATGCGCTCCATTTCAGGGTGCCCAACAGCAAGGGGGTAGTATTTTATATCAAAGGCAATTCCAGAAGCATCAAAGGATGGGGCAAGTTTGCCAAGGACTTTGTGGGCAAGGGGTTTGATTTTTTTATCCTCGATTACCGGGGATTTGGAAAAAGCCGGGGAAAACGGACCGAGGAGATCTTGTTCAGCGATCTGCAACAGGTATATAAATGGCTGGCGACAGAATATCAAGAAGAGCAGATTGTACTCTATGGCCGCTCCCTGGGAAGCGGTTTGGCGGCTCGAATCGCCTCCTGGAATCATCCCCGGATGCTGGTATTGGATTGTCCGTATTACTCCTTTTTATACCATATCAATCGCTATGCATTCATCCTTCCCGTGCGGTGGTTGCTCCATTATCACATTCGTACGGACCGCTTTGTCAAAAAAGTACAATGTCCCGTCTACATCCTGCACGGCTCGCGCGACGGGCTAATCCCTTACAAACAGAGTGAAATGCTTCGTGCGATCAACCCCGACAACATTCAACTCTTTCCGATTGAAGGCGCGGGGCACAATAACCTGCCGGATTTTCCCCACTACCACGACTTGTTGTACGATATTTTGCATGAAATGTTGGAACCAAGCCAGCAAGCTGCCTGGAAGCAGGCTGCGTAAGGAACGGTGCTGGAATAAAGGTCTCCATTCAAACGTTAAAATTTCAGACAACTGAACCATCTTTCTCTCTTCGTTCGTTGAAGGCAGCAACATGCGCATTTTTTCGCACGGACTTCCCCGAGCCGTGCGACAGCCCCAGGGGCGCGAAAGCCGAAAAGCGAACAGAGTAGGCCCACAACCACCAAATGTTTCTCTTATGAAACCAGTAAAAACAATCCTGTGCGCAGCTATGCTGTGCCTTGCCGGAGCGATTTCCCTCAACGCTCAACAATTCAGGCTCAACGCCTCCCCGAATTACCCTTATTTCCTCGATAACATCTATGACCTACGCAATGGAGGTACGGCTGCAGCTGCTTCCAACCCGGTCGGTCTGGTGCAGTTCATTCCGGCGCTGGCAGCTGGTTCTATGGGGACTTCCATCGAGCACTACAACACAGTCAACGGTGCTGTACTGACCCCGACTTTTAACTACATCCCCGCGCCGGGAACCCCTTTCCTCCACCTGCGCGGCACAAAATTCACGGAAGCATTCGGATCGTACTTTACCAGCGGAACGGTTTCCAACAATGGTACCGACCGAATTTTTTTGTTGAAAACTTCGACGACCACCGGTGCCATCAGCGCTTCCCGTTACCTTGTACTGCCTGCAAACGTGTTGCGTCCTGTTGTTTCCAACATCATCGTGGAGAATGACATCGCGATTTACGTATCTGGTACGGTGCTGTATAACAATCGTTTGTGCGTGTACGCTTTCCGGACCAACCTGAATTTCACCGCCATCAACTGGTTCCGTATCTATCCATTGAGCAACCGCGACTTTTCAACCTTCGCGCAGTGTTTGTTAAGAGACGGGAACAACGGCCTGGTGGTCGGTGGCCTGGACAATACCAACAACCGCGCAGTAGTGCTCCGGATCAATCCATTAACCGGTGCGTTGCTGGCAGCACCCAATGCCTTCTCGCTGTGTACCAGCACCACGAGCTGCACTAAAATCAACCGGGTGAGCCTCGGCTTGAGCGGCGCCATTCGCAATATGGTGGTACAAACCACTGCCAGTGTTTTGTTCAACGTAAGCCAGATGAATGCCATCTGGACCTTACCTGTGGCCGGCACTACATATAGAAGCCCGGGATGGGACATAAAATCTGTCCGTTTTGAACCAGCCGGTGTGTTGTTGAGCCACCTTGAAGTGAGCTCAGCGGGCGTTCCAACTCAGTATACCCGCAGCCGATACAGTGCCGCCAGTGGTGTGCTCCAGGCCGGTAGTGCGTTTTATTACACACCGCCTACCCTCGACCTGGGAGGCATCGCCAGTTCCGCATTGCTCATCGAAACGATTTCCATGCCGTCTTTGAACAACCGCGTCTTCTCCGTCGGCAAGTATCGCCATACACCGGCGAACAACATTCGCACCCTGGCTGAACTTCAGCCTTCGCAACCAGGTTGTCAAAAGACCATTATCCTGCAAGTTTCTCCTGAAAAATTATTCCAACGGGCAGAGACTGTTGTTCCTGTGGCAATAACATCAAGCATCCCAACCTTGCCCACCAGTCAAATCAATCTGTTCATCTCCCCTGTACAAGTCTGTGCGGCTGCTAACATCCCCGACGGCGAGGTGAAAGGGCGCGACGGTGATCTGGAAGAAACACGGGGCGATGTCCAGCAGGGCTTGCTGACGGCTTTCCCCAACCCATTCAGCGAATCGCTTACAGTGGTATTGACAGAAGGTGGGATCGCTGAAATCATGCTGTTTGAAATGACTGGCAAAATGGTGGGCAACTGGCAGTTTGGCGGCACGGAACCCGCTGAGATTTTGCCAGTGTCGGGCTTGACGAACGGAATTTACCTCCTGCGCGTCCGCGACGACCACAACCAATGGCACTATCGGAAGCTGTTGAAAGAATAATCAATGCCTATGCGTGTGTGATTCTGAACCGCCTTGCTCTGTGATGGAGCAAGGCGGTTTTTTGTTTCGTGGATGCCAGGCAAGCAGCTCTTCAAAACAGAACTTCTCTTTATCACGTTATGTACAATGCCGCCCGGCAATCGGAGCTGTGGCGTACTTTTGCAATCCATTCATCAGTCTGATATCCGCTCAACCCATCTTTCGTAAACACATGATCTGCCGCATTTTGCGTTTCACCGCCCTCATCATCGTATTTTTTGTCCTGAAAATCAATAGTTTACAGGCACAGGATCCTAATCTTGCTAACCAGTATTATGCTGATGGTGAATTTGAAAAAGCAGCCTCCGTATATGGGCAGCTCTGGGAAGCCGACGAGCGCAACGAGTACTTTTTCAACCGCTATGTTGAGTGTCTGCTCAATCTGCAACAGTATGAACAGAGCGAAAAAGTCATCAAAAAGCAGCTGAAAAAGAACCCGGAGAATGCGCCGCTCTACGTGACCTATGGCAGCCTCTTCGAACGGCAAAACAAGCCCACCGAGGCCGGTTTGCAATATGACAAGGCCATTGAAAAGGTAGCGGCTGACTTTGCAGCAGTGAGCCGGCTGGCCAATATTTTTGTGCAAAAAAGCAAATTCGACTACGCGATCAAAACATACGAGCGCGGCTCGCAAACGCTCAAAGACCCCAATCGTTTTGCCTACAACCTCGGCGAACTCTACCGCCGCCAGGGCAATACCGCCAAGATGGTGGAGTATTATCTCAACGCCCTCGCGAACGATCCGACCAAACTACCAACTATTGAAACGCTGCTGGCGCGCTATCTGTCAGCCGGCGAATTTACCGATCTGCAAACCCAGCTCTACGCCCGCATTCAGGTCAACGAAAATCCAGATTTTGTGGAATTGCTGGCCTGGTCGTTCGTACAGCGCAAGGACTTCAAAAGTGCCCTTCGCCAGTATAAAGCGCTCGATAAGCGGCTGGGAGAGAACGGACAGCGCATTTTCAGGCTGGCCGGCGATGCGGCTGATGCCCGCGATTTTGAGACGGCTACAGCCGCTTACGACTATATTACCACAGAAAAAGACCGGAACAATCCTTTCTTTTTCGAGTCCAAACGCGCTGCGATGGAATGTCGCCGCAAAAAAATCACGGAAGGATTTGCCTACACGCAAAACGACTTAAAAATACTGGAAAACGAGTACGAGACTTTCCTCACTCAATTTGGAAAGAGTCGGCAAACTGCGGATATCGTGCAGGAACTGGCAGCCCTGGAAGCTTTGTACATCAATAACTTGCCCAAAGCCATCACCCTGTTGGAAGAATTGAAAGCAACACCCGGCCTGGATCGAAACATGCTGGCGACCACTAAAATCCGCCTTGCCGACTACTATCTCATCAGCGGCGACATTTGGGAAAGCAGCCTGCTGTACAGCCAGGTAGACAAGGAATTCAAGGAAGAGCACCTGGGTCAGGAAGCCCGCTTCAAGAATGCGCGACTCTCCTATTTCAACGGCGATTTCCTGTGGGCTCAGGCACAATTTGGTGTGCTCAAAGCCTCTACCTCCAAACTCATCGCCAACGATGCGCTCGATCTGTCGGTGTTCATTATGGACAACCTGAACCTGGATACAACCTCCGACGCGATCTCGCTGTACTCCGGCGCCGAACTGCTGGTATTCCAAAATCGCTTTGAGGAAGCATTCCAGAAACTGGATACCCTGCGGCGCGACTTTCCAGAACATTCCCTCCAGGACGACATCCTGTACCTGGAAGCGCAGATCTACGAGAAAAAACGCGACTACCCCAAAGCCGCTAAACTCTATGAGGAAGTGGCTGAAAAATACAAAGAAGACATCCGTGCTGACAACGCGCTTTATGCACTGGCACACCTGAATGAGACACAACTGAACGACCTTGAAAAAGCCAAAACGCTCTATGAAAGAATCTTCACGGATTATTCTGGAAGTGTATTTGCCGTGGAAGCCCGCAAGCGGTTCCGTATTTTGAGGGGTGATAAAGTCCAATAGTTGGGGATTCTGGAATTTGAGAATGGGGTGATGTGGAGTATCCTTCAACTTCCAACTTTTAAAGGAGCCGGTAATCGTTTCAGACGATTGTAGGCTCCTTTTCTTTTTATTTCAATTTTCTCTGAAAACAAAAAAGCCCTATTTGCATTTATGCAGCAAACACTTGATTGTCACTGGTAAATCACAAAATAACTGAATCACAAAATCCACAACAAGATGACCGTCACAGAAGGCAAAGAAAAATTCATCGAAGCATGGGGCAAAATGGCAACCGATTGGGGCATCAATCGAACCATGGCACAGGTCCATGCGCTGCTGCTGATTGCTCCGGAGCCGCTGAATGCTGATCAAGTCAAGGAGCAGCTACAGATCAGCACCGGGAATGCCAGTATGAATCTCCGTGCCCTCATGGATTGGGGCCTGATCTACAAGCAACTCAAATCAGGCGACCGAAAAGAATACTACTACGCTGAAAAAGACATGTGGTCAGTAGTGCGCCAGATCATCATCCAGCGCAAGAAAAAAGAACTGGAGCCGATGCTCAAAGTGCTCGACGAAGTGGCTGGCGTGGAAGAAGATTGCCCCGAGGCCGAAAGTTTCGGTACGGTAGTGCGCGACATCCGCAAGTTCTCGCACAAAGCCAATCAGACTTTAGACACGCTTATCAAAGCGGAAAGCAACTGGTTTACCAACACCTTTTTGAATCTGGTGCGCTGAGACTGCCCGACATTTTTGTTTCACACGACGACACAACGAGTTGGTTATGAATATTTAGTCCTGTCGCCGTTATGTCGTCGTGTCGTCGTGTGAAACAAAACCTGAGTCTCGGTTTTTCATTTGATAGCATACGTACAGCAAAGCCATCAGCAGCAGTACGGCTCCTGCCTGGTGGAGCACGCCGAGCAGCACCGGAATACTTCCCCGACAATTAATCAGCGTAGTAATGCCCAGCAATACTTGCACGGCCAGTGTCAATAACATGGCCCTATTGCCCCATTGCATGGCGGGAGTGAGTCGTAAATTGCGGGTACGCCAAACAAAATACACCACCAGCAAAGTCAGCAAATAAGCCGTGTTGCGGTGGAGGAACTGGATCAGCGCCGGCATAAACGGATTGGTGTCATAGTTCAAAAAATTCTCCACCCGCCAATGGTCGGCAACCAATAATACATCCGGCAAAAATGTCCCGCCCTGATCCGGCCAGGTCGGAAAAAACAATCCGGCTTTGCTGCCTGACATCATGGCACCCAGCGCAATCTGCACAAATGCAACCCCGATCAATACCCAGCCCAGCCGCCGCAATCCGCTATCAGTCCAGACAGGCCGCACAGGCCGGTAGGCGATAAAAGTGGTCCAGAGCAAAAAAGAAAAGATCACCAGCGCAGTGGATAAGTGCAGGGTCAGGTTGTAGGCGTTCACCCAGGGGCGTTGGATCAAGCCACTGGCCACCATGATCCAGCCAAAAAAGCCCTCCAGGCCTGCCAGCGCTACCACAATGACCAGCATCCTCACCAAACGCCGCGACAGCATCCTGCGCCATAAAAACCAGCAGAATGGAAAGACGAAGACCAGCCCCATCAACCGGGCCCAGAAACGGTGAAAAAACTCCCAGAAATAAATGAATTTGAATTCGCTCAGCGACATGCCAGCGTTAATCTTCTGATATTGAGGCGTTTGTTTGTACAGTTCAAACTCTGCCTCCCAAGCGGCCGTAGTTAACGGCGGCACGGAGCCATGCACCACATCCCATTTGGTGATACTCAATCCGCTGCCCGTCAGGCGCGTCACGCCGCCGATGACGATTTGAAAAAAAATCATGATCAGACCTGTGATCAGCCAGATTTTTACAAAGCGGTGAATGTGGTGTTCGTTGGCGTAGCGGGAGGTACTAGTCGTGTTTGTCATGCGAAGCGGGATGGACTCTCTGAGGCGATGCGTTCAAATTTAAAACAAAAGTAGAATCCTTTCGGCGTTCCGTTTTCCCCGAAGTAGTCTGCCTTTCATAATTTTTAATGATTTAAAACTAAAAGCCTGCGGCCATCATCAGGGCTGTTAGTTTGTTGATAACCGCGTAACTGAAAGAACGTTTTAGGTTATCACCAGAAGTTACCAACTTTATCCACCGGTCATACAGAATGTGCTTTGTTTGAGATCAAGCGATTACGACGTTTTCCACAGGCTTGTGCAAAACAGTCGTCATTCTGCATGTTGAACTTTTCACGAACCGGTGGACTGTTGGTGGAGGTAGGAACAACTAAGGGTTTTGCACATCAACACGTCACTTTACGACTTATCCGAAATGCTCTGTTGATAACCGGTACAAAACCTTATAGTTCTCCACATAGTTCTCAAGATCAAGGTGCTTTTTTATAGACTGGTTGTAAGGGCTTTAAAAAAATAAATATTGTGCATGTTGGTAACCATTTCAAACAACAAGTTTATTGGTCCAATACCCTGAAGGTGAAGTAATTGAAAAATCAGGCCAGCGTTTAAGCCGCATATTGCCCCTAAATACTGCGTTTGTACGTTTGAAATTACCATTCATTTTAAAACAAAATGCTCTCTACAGATGTGTGGTCGCTATTCCTTTGCCCCCTCCCAAAAACAGGCTGCTGCTGCTGAACTCCGAAAGCGTGAGCAACCGGCCAACTGGAAAATCAGTTACAACATCGCCCCTACGCAAGTGGCTTTGGTCGTTACCAACGAACAGCCGGACATGCTTCAAACCATGACCTGGGGACTGGTGCCCCATTGGAGCCGCGAGGGAGCCAACAGCGGCAAACTCATCAATGCGCGGGCGGAAGGCATTGATGAAAAACCTTCGTTTCGGGAGCCGCTCCGCAGTAGGCGGTGCTGGGTGCCGGCGGATAGTTTTTATGAATGGCGCACGGAGCCGGGCAACAAAAAATTGCCCTAGGAACGCGGCACCAATAACTTAGTCATTTTAGGTCAACCATTTTTTCATCAGACAACACTATTTTTCTGCGAATAGTGGGGCTATTTAAAGAAAAATAGCGGCCGTATGATGGAACAAAGGGTGGCATCAAATGACTAAGTTATTGGTGCCGCGTTCTCTATCGCATCCTGGCGGAAAACGGTGACCTGTTGTTCATGGCAGGTATCTGGGACGAAAGGCAGTCGGGCGACGAAATCAAACACACATTTTCCATCGTGACCACCACGCCCAACCGGGAGATGTCCGAACTCCACAACCGGATGCCTGTGTTGCTGACAAGCCCTCAGGATAGGGTGCACTGGCTTTCTGATATTCCTGTTCAGGAGGCACTTGCCATGTTGCACCCGCCTGCCGACGGCTTCTTAAAAATGTACCGGGTCTCTGAAAAATTGAATAAACCCACTTACGACGAAGCGGATTTGCAGGAAGAAGCGGCGGCAGCCTGGCGGTTGTTTTGATTGTTTTAATTGTTTCACACGACGGCACGACGAACTGGCGGCCTGTAATCGTTGTGTCGTCGTGTGAAACCAAATTGCCGGAGTTGATGCGTTGAATAGGAAGCGGCTGCCTCAATGGTTCGGGGCAGCCGCTTCGGTCCATTATTGAAAGTCAAATTTTATAAAACAAAACCGGGTAATCAAGTGGGAATGGATTGTTCCTCGTGTTTCCGCTTGCGCATATAGAACCAGAGAATTCCAAACGCAAATATCAAAATGATGGGAAAGGTGAGCAAGTGCCGCAGCGTTTCTTGTCCGGCCACCAGGTCTGCTGCATCTCCACTAAGTCCTTGTGCTTGTGCTGATGCCCGAGATTTATCAAGCCAACCGCCCACGATGGGTTGGGCAATGGCTGTTGCAAACATCCCTGCGCCACCCATCAGCGACATACCGAGCGCCCCTGATTTTGGGATGTACTCGCCTGTGAATCCGATCATGGTGGGCCAGAAATAGCATACGCCAATGGCGAAAAGAATGGCCGAAACATAGACCATGCCGCCGGTCGCCTGGCTCATCAGGTAGATGCCGATCGTGGCGATGATGGAACCGCCCCATAGTACCCCGGTCGGGTTGAATCGGTGGACTACGGGTCCGGCGAAGTAACGTCCGACCGCCATCAGACCTGTTACCATCGCCAGAATGAGCATCGGTTGTGCACCGCCTGCTTTATCAAGCAACCGCTCCACCCATTGCTGGGTGCTGAGTTCGGTGTTGGCAGTGAGCACCATACAGAAAATCATGAACAAATAAAGCGGCGAGAAAATACCTTTCAAATTTTCGCTTACAGGCGCCTGTCCCGAAGATTCGCGGCCCGGAAATGATTGCCCCCAGAACAGGTAAGCATAGATAGCGGTTGGAATCAGCATTACAGCAATCTGTGCCTGCCAGCCCATGCTGGCGCTGCTCATAAATTGTGAGATGAGCGCGCCCAGGAAGATACCACCGGGAAACCAGACGTGGAAGCGGTTGAGCATCGTAGTCTGGTTGTTCTTGTACATATTGGAAATCATCGGGTTACAAGCGGCTTCTACCGTGCCGTTGCCAAATCCGATGAAAAAGTTGGAGAGCAGCAGCAATCCAAAACCATTGGCAGAAAGTGTGAGCAGGATACCCAAAATGTGCGCACCCAGTGCGAGGTACATCATCCGTTTGGGACCAAATTCGTTGTACAACCAGCCGCCGACCATCGTAGCAATAGGGAAACCAAGGATTGCCATTTGGTTGATGTATCCAAGTTGGGTGTCAGAAAGGCCAAATTTTCGGGAGAGTTCACCCAGTACGCCTGCCCGAATGGCAAAAGCAAATGCTGTGGTGACCAATGCAAAACAACTGGCTGTGAAAAGCCTGTTTGAGTTGATGTTGCTCATGTGTAGTAAGTATTTTCGTTTATAAAAGAACGGCCAAATGTATTGCAGGCCCAATCGTTTTTGGACAAATTCTTTTTGGGAAAGTTGAAAATATCCCAATACTGACTTTGCCTGCGAACTTCAGTACCGGTATCGCGTTTGGTTCAGTAATGACTGTATCCATTTGTTAAACCTCTTGAGATAACTGTTGATGAAAAAAACACTGGATCTGCCCAAAAGTCGCCTTCGGGCTTTACTTTTGCGGCATATTTTTCAGCACTCATCACGCATCCATACAACTAGATAAATATGGACAACATTCAAAACACACGCGGCAAAGGGTATTTTCTCCTGTACCTGATCATGTTTTTTCTGCTCTTTTTGTCGCTCCTGATCATGCTTTACAACCGCAGCAGCGTGTTGGATTTTAACAAGTACTAAAACGCTGATTGCGCGGATGGAGCGGATTAAAGCGGATTTTAAAAGAATCCGGAAAAATCCGCCCTATCCGCGCGATTCGCTGCGTTTCGTTCCGCGAAAATCCGCCCTATCCGCATTCCAATGACACTCCGCGAAAATCCGCGAAATCCGCATAATCCGCGTTCCGATGACACTCCTCGAAAATCCCCGAAATCCGCAAAATCCGCGTTTCAATGATACTGAACAACGGGTCTGGCAGCGTCTCGAACAGATTCCTGATCCGGAAGTACCTGTGATCAGCATCACCGAATTGGGAGTCGTCCGTTCCATCCGTTGGGATGGCGATCAATTGCGCATTACCATTACACCCACTTACACCGGTTGTCCGGCCATGTCGCTGTTTACGGCTGAAATCCGGGCGGCTATGCATGAGATGGGTTTTGAAAAACTGGAGATCGAAACGGTATTCAGTCCGGCATGGACCACCGATTGGATGAGCGAAGCAGCCAAAGAAAAACTTCGCCGGTATGGCATTGCACCTCCTGTACAACCTGTCACCGGCTCCGACGACCTTTTCGCTCCGCCGCCCCAAGTCCCTTGCCCTCACTGTGGTTCCGGGCACACCCGCGAAAACAGCCGCTTCGGGTCTACTTCCTGTAAATCACTTTATACCTGCGACGATTGCCAGGAGCCTTTCGAGTATTTTAAGCACTTTTAGGAACGCGGACGGAATAAGGGATCAGTTCTGGCGGCCTTGTTTTGTGCGTGTTTGTCCAAGGTTTTACGTCTTTTCGCACGCTTTAAACATCTGCCACAATATGAAACACACCCTTCTCCTGCTCCTCGCGGCTAGTTTGCTCGCCGCCTGTACCGCTCCCGTTGAGCCATCAAAAACCTCTGACCTGCAAGCCTATTTCACATCCAATGCTGTGGGCATGCAGACAGGCGGGGTGCAATTGATTCCAATCAAAACCCCCAAAGGCGAGTTCAAGGTATGGACCAAGCGCTTCGGCAACAACCCAAAAATAAAAGTCCTGCTCCTGCATGGCGGTCCCGCCTGTACCCACGAATACTTCGAATCGTTCGAAAGTTTCCTGCCCCAGGAAGGCATCGAGTTCATCTATTACGATCAACTCGGCTCGGCCTATTCCGACCAGCCGAAAGACACCAGCCTCTGGGATTTGCCGCGATTTGTGGAAGAGGTGGAGCAGGTTCGCCAGGCACTCGGTCTCGGCCCCGATAATTTCTACCTGCTTGGTCACTCTTGGGGAGGTATCCTCGCGATGCAGTATGCTTTGAAATACCAGAACAATCTCAAGGGATTGATTGTCAGCAATATGATGGCGAGTTGCCCGAAATACGGCGCGTATGCCAATGAGGTATTATCGAAACAAATGCCTCCGGAAGTACTGAAGGAAATACAGAACCTGGAAGCCAAAGGTGAATTTAGCAACCCCCGCTACATGGAGTTGTTGGTGCCAAATTTTTATGAAAAGCACATTTTGAAGCGGCCCGCCGCTGAATGGCCCGATGCGGTGAACCGCACGTTCGCCAAGCTCAATCAGGAGATTTACGTTTCGATGCAGGGCCCCAGCGAGTTCGGTATTTCCGGCAAATTGGAAAAATGGGATGTCAGCGGGGAATTATCCCAAATCAAAACGCCGACCCTGGTGATTGGTGCCACCCACGACACCATGGATCCTGGGTATATGCGCTGGATGTCCACACAATTTGCCGATGGGCGGTTCCTGCTTTGCTTCAATGGCAGCCACATGTCTATGTGGGACGACCAGCAGACGTATTTTCCCGGACTGATTGATTTTTTAAAAACATCCGCACTTGCTGCCCGGTGAAATTTCCTCCCTTCACCTGATAGCATAGTCATCTTCGATGACCTTTTTTTAAACATTTGTTTTAAAATTGCCTTGTAGTGCCGACTTTCGCGCTTTCAAACCGCACCACATGGCAAAAGCAATTGACAAAGGGAAAACGGCCACCGACCAACAGCCACTGACCGACACAGATCTGGTGGATACCTCGCACATTACCATCAAAGGTGCACGGACCAACAACCTCCGCAATGTGGATTTGCGCATTCCGAAGAATAAACTGGTGGTCGTAACAGGTGTCAGTGGCTCCGGAAAATCGAGCATCACCATGGATACGCTCTATGCCGAAGGGCAGCGCCGCTACGTGGAAAGTTTGTCGAGTTATGCCCGTCAGTTCCTCGGGCGAATGAAAAAGCCGGATGTGGACTATATTCGGGGCATTTGTCCAGCCATCGCCATCGAGCAGCGGGTCACCACCGGCAATACCAGATCCACCGTGGGCAGCATGACAGAGGTCTATGAATTTCTCCGGCTGCTCTATGCCCGCATCGGTAAATTCTACTCGCCCATTTCAGGACAAGTCGTCCAGAAGCATGAAGTCTCAGATGTGATAGATTTCATCAAAAAACAGCCCGAAGGTACCCGTGGCCTCGTATTGATGCCTTTTCCCAAAAAATACCAGGAACGTACGTTGCTGCAAGAACTAAACCTTTTGTTGCAAAAAGGATATACGCGGGTTCAATTCAACGAGGAGACCCTGCGCATCGAAGAAATACTGGATGGCTCCGAGCAGCGCTTTGAGGTTCAACAACCTGCCTTTACTTTTAACGACCAGCATCTTAGCATCCTGATTGACCGGTTCTCCCTCACAGGCATGGACGAAAGCGACTGGATGCGCCTGAGTGATTCCGTCAATACAGCCTTTTATGAAAGCGAGGGAGAGTGTATGATTCGGATTTTGGACTTGGGACAAGGGACATTGGACGTTGGACAAGGGACGTTGGACGAAGTACAGTCCAATGTCCAACGTTCAACGTCCAACGTCTACTTCAACAGCCGCTTTGAGCTGGACGGTATCACGTTTCCCGAACCTACTCCGCAACTTTTTAACTACAACAATCCCTACGGCGCTTGCCCCACCTGCGAAGGTTATGGACGGGTGCTGGGCATTGACCGCGACAAAGTGGTGCCAGACAAGTCTAAATCGGTCTACGATGGAGCCATAGCCGCCTGGAAAGGAGAAAAATACGGCGAGTGGTTGACGGCCATGCTGCAACATGCCCATCAGTTTGACTTTCCGGTGCACACGCCGTTCAACAGCCTGAGCAAAGAGCAAGTGAAGTTGTTATGGTCTGGTAATCAGTACTTTGAGGGGATCAATGCTTTTTTCAAAGAACTGGAAAGCAAGACTTACAAAATCCAAAACCGGGTGACGCTGGCCCGCTACCGGGGGCGTACAATTTGTCCGACCTGCGATGGCGGACGACTGCGCCAGGAAGCACTCTGCGTGAAAATCGGTGGCAAAAACATCTCTGAACTAACCGAAGTGCCGCTGGACGAGGTTTTGTCCTTCTTTCAGAATCTGGAAAGCCAGCTCAGCACGAACGATGGTCAGATTGCCCGCCGCCTCCTGCTCGAAATCAACAACCGCCTGCGCTTCATGGTCGAGCTCGGCCTGGGTTATCTCACCCTGGATCGCATCTCCAATACGCTCAGCGGCGGCGAAACTCAACGGATCCACCTCACCCGCACCCTGGGTTCCAACCTGACGGCTTCGATGTATCTGCTCGATGAGCCTTCTGTCGGACTGCACCCCCGCGACACCGGGCGTCTGGTGAAAGTGTTGAAATCGCTCCGTGACCTCGGTAACACCGTTGTCGTAGTAGAGCATGAAGAAGAAGTGATCCGAAATGCGGATTACCTGGTGGACATGGGTCCGGAAGCCGGTATACACGGTGGCAATGTGGTCTTTGCGGGCAATTATTCCGACATCGGCAAGGCTGCGCCGAACAGCCTGACCACCAAGTATATGACCGGTCAGATGTCCATTAAAATACCTTTGGCGCGCCGACCCGCCAAGGAGTTTCTGACCCTGCGCGGTATGCGTCAGCACAACCTGAAAAACACGACGGTTCGCATCCCGCTGAACTGTCTGACGGTAGTCAGTGGCGTGTCAGGTTCCGGAAAAACCACCCTCGTCCGCGACATCCTGACGCCTGCATTGATGCAGCATTTACCGGAAAATTCGGGCAAACAGCCCGGTTTGTTTGATGGTGTGGATGGAAATGTGAAAAAAGTGACCCGCGTAGAGTTCATCAACCAAAACCCCATTGGCAAAAGCAGCCGCTCCAACCCGGTTACTTATGTCAAGGCATATGATGCGATCCGCGACTTATTTGCCGGACAGCAACTCTCTAAAATTCGCGGCTTTCAGCCCAAATATTTCAGTTTCAACGTAGAAGCCGGCCGCTGTGAAACCTGCAAAGGGGAAGGGGAACAGGTAGTAGAAATGCAGTTCCTGGCCGACGTGCACCTGGAATGTGAAGAATGTAAAGGCAGGCGCTTCAAACAGGAAGTGCTCGATGTGCTGTACAACGGCAAGAGCATTTTTGATGTGCTGAACCTGAGCGTGGAAGAAGCGCTCACCTTTTTTAAAGGACAAAAGGACATCATCGAGCGCATCCAACCGCTGTTTGATGTGGGGTTGGGCTACGTTCAGTTGGGCCAATCCTCCAGTACCCTCTCCGGCGGCGAAGCGCAACGTGTCAAACTCGCGTCGTTCCTGATCCGTGAAAACGGCGGCGGCCATATCTTTTTTATCTTCGACGAACCGACCACCGGATTGCATTTCCACGACATCCAAAAACTGCTGACTGCCATCAATGCACTGGTGGAAAAAGGCCACTCGGTGCTGGTGGTGGAACATAATATGGAGGTCATCAAATCGGCAGATTGGGTGATTGACCTGGGGCCGGAAGGTGGACGGGAAGGGGGCAACCTCGTGTATGAGGGTACGCCGGAAGGGTTGGCGAAAGTAGCGGGAAGTTATACGGGGCAGTTTTTGAAAGAGAAATTGTAGGACGAAAGGTTAATCATCCACCTTCAAATCAAAGCGCCGGATCAAATCCCCCACGGCCGGGTTCATTTCTTTCATCCGCTCCAGTTTTTCTTGTTTGGTGAGCGGTCGCTGCACTTTCGGAGCGGCTTGCTCTGCGAGTTTGGTGTCGTCCAGCACGACTTCAATTTTCAAAGTCAGGTCGTGAAGGCGGCGGCGCAGGGTATCCAGCAACCGCATCATTTCGCTTTGCAGGTGGCTGCGGTCAATACTGGAGCCGACAGTCGCAGTCAGCAACTTGCCTTCCAGCCGGAGCATGGCGTTGGTGAGGGCGAGGCGCACCAAATTTGATTCGAGCGACGCTGCGTAGGCGACCCACTCCGTGCGGGCATTTTCGAGGGTAAGCCTGCTTTCCTGTGCTGCTTTTTGGGCCTCTTCGGTGGCTACTGCCTGTTCGTAGGAATCGAGGCTGAGCGAAATGACTTCCGCTTTTTTCAGCCCCTGCCGCAAGCCAGAGCGCAACTCAGCCAGTTCAGAGCCGCCGAGTTCGTGGGCATTGGCGGTAGGGATGTTGGACGCTGGACGTTGGACGCTGGATGAATTGCCATTGGATGTTGGCGGAACAGGAACACTGCGGCCATTGCTGGGCTCGGTGCCTGGTGTCGAACCGTTAGAGACTGTGCCATTGCCGTTTCCTGAGGGCTGTCCCCGGTCCCCGGTCCCTTGCCCAGGGTCCTTGCTTAAATCAAGAGTTTTTTTTTCCTGATTCACAACCATTTGAGCGGTTTTGACCGCTCGATTGATGTAGCACATCTTCAACAGTGCGATCTCCAGGTGGAGGCGTTTGTTGCGCGCCATCTTAAAGTTGACATCGCAATCGTTGGCGATGTTGAGCGCAGTGAGCAGGAACGAAGCGGGCGTGAGTGAGGCTTGTTTGCGGTAGCGTTCCCGGAGACTTTCGCCCGTTTCGAGCAGGGCAAGCGTGGCGGCATCGCGGCAGACCAGAATGTTGCGCAGGTGTTCGGCCAGGCCGCTGAGAAATACTTCGGGGTCAAAGCCCTTGCGCAGGATTTGGTCGAATAAATTCAGGATCGCTACCGAATCTTCAGCGAGCAGCGCGTCGGTGATCTGAAAATAGTAGTCGTAATCGAGCACGTTGAGGTTCTCGATCACGTCGGCATAGGTGATTTTTTTCCCGGAACTGCTGGTGATGCGGTCGAAGATCGAGAGTGCGTCGCGCAGGGCGCCGTCGGCTTTTTGGCCGATGATGTGAAGCGCATCCTCCTCTGCTTCAATGCCTTCTTTTTGGCAAATGTCTTTGAGGTGCAGCAGCGTGTCGGCCACCGTAATGCGCCGAAAATCAAAGATCTGGCAGCGCGAAAGAATGGTTGGGATGATCTTGTGCTTCTCGGTAGTGGCCAGGATAAAGATGGCATGTGCCGGCGGTTCCTCCAAAGTTTTCAAAAACGCATTGAACGCCGATTGCGAAAGCATGTGCACCTCGTCAATGATATAGACCCGAAACTTGCCCCGTTGCGGGGGCACCCGCACTTTATCCACCAGGCTCCGGATGTCGTCTACGCTGTTGTTGGAAGCGGCATCCAATTCGAAAATATTCCAGGAGGCATCGTCATTAAATGCCTGACATGACGGACAGGTGTTACAAGCCTCGAAATCGGAAGTGCGGTTTTCACAGTTCAGCGTTTTGGCCAGGATGCGGGCACAAGTCGTTTTGCCCACGCCGCGCGGGCCGGTGAACAGGAAGGCGTGCGCAACATGGTCGGTGGCGAGCGCATTTTTCAGCGTGCCAGCGACGTGCTGCTGCCCCACCACGTCTTCGAAACGTTGGGGGCGATATTTGCGGGCGGAAACGACAAAGTTGCTCATGGCTCACAAAAGTAAAAAAGTTGGGGGAGAAGTGGGTGGGGAAGTTTTCAACAGGATAAAAGTCGTCTATCGTCCACTATTACTTCTGTTAACTTTGCACAAAAAATCCAAGGCCAGAAGTCAGCCGTTTCAAGGGAGTCATTTTCCGAGTTTACAATGGCGACCCCGTGATAACCTTGCATTTTCCTGCCCGGCCTGCAACGCGCACAAATACACCCATACCCATGCATTGGATGATCTGACCCGACAAATAGTGCCCCTTTTTAATCCTCGAATTGAAGTTTGGAGCGAGCAATTTGCCTGGAGTGATGATTTTACCCAGATCATTGGCCTCACACCCACTGGGCGTGTAACGATCGAAACTTTAAATATGAACCGGGAAGAGTCTGTCAACCTCCGAAAAGCCTTATATGCTTTTGGAAAACACCCGCCTATTTAGGCACTCCATGAGATTTTGTCGAGAAGTCTCATCAACTCCCCTCACGGCAACACCTCCGCCACCACAAAAATACTCCCAATCACCACCACCAGATCCTCCGGCGCGGCAGCACGACGCGCAGCACGCAGCGCATTGCGCACCGAAGTATACACCCGGCCATTCAGCCCATGGACAGCCGCTTTTTCGCGCAATACTTGAGCGTCCAGCCCGCGCGGGATGTCGGCTTTGGCAAAATAATACCGGGCCGCAGCGGGGAACAATTCCAGTGCTTTGTCCACATCCTTGTCATTCACAAAGCCGGTGACTACATGCAGATTAACTTGCTGATCGGCCGATGAAAGGTAGGTGTTGATCGCTTCAAATACCAACCGGATGCCGGCCTCGTTGTGGGCGCTGTCGCACAATACGGTTGGGTGCTGACCAATGACTTGCCAGCGCCCCATGAAACGGGTGAGCGAGCGGAGGCGGGAAAAGTTTACGAGTTCGAAGTTTGAAGTTTGATCTGGCCTGAGGCGAGAGAAGTTTGAAGTGCCGAGCAGCGGTTTCAACAGTTCCCAGGCTTGGAGTGTCGTCGCGACATTTTTTGCCTGATAAGGTCCGGCCACTTCTACTTCGAGGTGTTCGAGGTAGAGGTTGTTTTCTTTAAAAACTTTGTAAATAGTTGATTGCCAGTTCTTTTCAGATGAAAACTGTATTTCGGAACTCTGTTCCGAATACGAAGTACCTGAAGGTGCCCCCCCGGAACGGAGTTCCGGGGGACTCGAAGGTGAATCCCCGGAACGGAGTTCCGGGATACTCGAAGGTGAATCCCCGGAACGGAGTTCCGGGGGACTTACTTCTACCCGGAAATGCGCATCCGCAAATACAATGGGAGCACCCACTTCCAAGGCTTTTTGGAGAAAAACAGGCGCAGACTCCGGATGCGTCTCCCCAATCACGACGGGAATGTCGGATTTGATGATGCCGGCTTTTTCAGCAGCGATGAGCGGCAGTGTATCGCCCAGCATATTCATATGGTCATAGCTGATGTTGGTGATGATGCTCAGCAGCGGTGTAATGATGTTGGTACTGTCCAAACGACCGCCGAGACCCACCTCAATAATGGCAATATCCACCTGTTCGGCAGCAAAATAATCAAACGCCATACCGACCGTCAATTCAAAAAACGAAGGCTGTATTTCTTCAATGCGGCTGCGGTGCTGCCCGATGAAGTTTACGACTTGCTGGCGTGGGATGTACTGACCGTTGATCTTGATGCGCTCCCGAAAATCCTTGTAGTGCGGGCTGATGTAAAGACCGGTTTTGAGTCCCAGTCCCTGACAAAGTGCAGCCAGCAAATGGCTCACCGACCCTTTGCCATTGGTGCCGCCGACATGGACGCTTCGAAATTTCCGGTGCGGATTGCCCAGATATTCACAGAGCGCGATGGTGTTGGTGAGGTCTGCCTTGTAGGCCGCTGCCCCCACCCGGTGGTACATCGGCAATTGGGCGTAGAGATAATCGAGCGTTTGTTGATAAGTCACGGTCATGGAATCATCTGGCAAAAGAATTTTCTAACAAAGATGCAAAGACGCAAAGGCTACTTTAAACACTTTGCGTCTTTGCGAGAAATATGATCGCTTAAATCCCCCCGATGCAGAGGTATTTGGTTTCCAAAAATTCCTCCAGTCCATATTTCGAACCTTCGCGCCCGATGCCACTTTCTTTCATGCCGCCAAAAGGTGCGACCGTGGTAGCGATCAAGCCGGTGTTCACACCAACCATACCGTAGTCGAGTGCTTCCGCTACGCGAAATACCCGGCCAATGTCTCGTCCGTAGAAATAAGCGGCCAGGCCATAAGGCGTATCGTTGGCCATGCCGATCACCTCATTTTCCGTCTCAAAGCGGATCACCGGAGCCACTGGCCCAAAAATTTCCTCTTGCAAAATGTCCATGCCTAAGCCTACGTCGGCCAGCACAGTCGCTTCATAAAAAGTGCCTTCCAGCGCATGGCCGCCCGTAACCACCCGGGCGCCTTTTTGTGTAGCATCCTTCACGAGCCGTTGCACTTTTTCGAGTGCTTTGATATTGATGAGCGGACCAATCTGGACCCCTTGTTCGGTCCCGGGGCCAACTTTCTGTTTTTGAACGGCGGCGGTAAATTTTTCCAAAAAGGCTTCATAGACAGCACTTTGGACATACAAACGGTTGGCGCACACACAAGTCTGGCCGGCATTGCGGTATTTAGAACCGATGGCGCCTTCCACGGCAGCGTCGAGATCGGCATCGTCAAAAACAATGAAGGGCGCGTTGCCACCCAGTTCGAGCGATATTTTTTTCACGGTATCGGCGCTTTGGCGCATGAGTAGTTTGCCGACGGCTGTGCTGCCGGTGAACGAAAGTTTGCGGACCACCGGGCTGTCGGTCAGCACCTTTCCAATGGTCGGGGCGTCAGTGCTAGTCACGATGTTGAGCACACCCGCCGGGAATCCGGCGCGGATGGCAAGTTCAGCCAGTGCGAGGGCTGAAAGCGGCGTTTCTTCCGAAGGTTTCAAAACAACTGTGCATCCTGCGGCCAGCGCAGGCGCCACCTTGCGGGTGATCATGGCATTGGGAAAATTCCAGGGCGTGATGGCGGCCACGACTCCGACCGGCTGCTTCGTGACCAACAAACGCAGACCAGGCAAATGGGGCGGGATGATATCACCATACGCGCGTTTGCCTTCCTCGGCAAACCACTCGATGAACGACGCGCCGTAGCGCACCTCCCCGCGTGACTCAGCCAGGGGCTTGCCCTGCTCCAGGGTCATCAACAGTCCCAGATCATCGGCATTGGCCAAAATGAGATCGTGCCAGCGACGCAAAATCTGGGCGCGGGCGGTGGCTGTTTTGGCCCGCCATTCCGGGAACGCTGCTTCAGCGGCGGCAATAGCACGTTGTGTTTCATCGGGGCCGCAATCAGAGACGCGGGCCAGTTCATCGCCATTGGCCGGGTTGGTGACGGCGAAGGTTTTGCCGGAATCGGCAGCCACCCATTCACCATGGATGAAGGCTTCGTGGCGCAGGAGGGTGGAGTCTTTGAGCATGGTAGGCGGATGTGTATTTTATGAATGGTTACTGAGGTTAGGCTTTCGGGTGCACAAAGGTCTGAACCTTTCTTTTGTTAGGCGGGGAATGATGGCACAGAATTTTTAATAACACACCCATTTATCCATCTCTTTATTTTCATTGACCAAAAAATACCGCTCCAATGACAGCTTTGGGTTTACAGAAAAAACTGTCGCGCATCCAACGGGATCCTCAGCTCACCGCCAAAGCAGCAGGACTGCATTATGTATCCGACACAGCTCCTGGTTGGACCCGAAAGCGGAAAGGCGAGACCTTTCAACATGTAGGGCCTGACGGTCGCATCTGTCGCGATAAAGCGGTGCTGGAGCGCATCCGAAAAATGGTTTTGCCGCCCGCCTGGGGAAAAGTGTGGATTTGCTGCGACGAAAAGGGGCATCTGCAAGCGACTGGCTTTGATGTCAAGGGGCGTAAACAATACCGCTATCATGCCGACTGGAACAATATCCGCAGCCAAACCAAATATTATCGCCTGCCGCAATTCGCCGAAGCCTTGCCGCTCATTCGCGCACAGCTGGAGCGCGACCTGACCCGCTCAGCCTTTCCCTATGAAAAAGTGCTGGCGCTGGCTGTACGTATCCTGGAACAGACCAACATCCGCGTCGGCAACGAAGAGTATAAAAAACTGTATGGTTCCTTCGGCCTGACCACTTTGCAGGACAACCATGTCCGGGTAGATGGCCCGGAAGTTCGCTTCCAATTCAAAGGCAAAAAAGGCGTGGCGCATACACTCCACCTCAAAAGCCGCAAGTTGGCGCGCCTCGTGCAACAGAGTCGCGATATACCCGGCAAGGAATTATTCCAATATTATGACGAGCAGGGACAACACCGCTCCATTGGTTCAGGCGATCTGAATACCTATTTGCGCGAATTGTCAGGCATGGATTTTACAGCGAAAGACTTTCGTACCTGGGCGGGTACCGTGACGGCGTTCCAGGCTTTGCGCGAATTGGGTGCCGCCGGTACGGTCACAGCAACTAAAAACAACCTGCTTAAAGCCATTGATATCGTAGCGGAACGACTGGGCAACACCCGTACCGTATGCCGTAAATATTATATTCATCCTGCGGTGCTGAACGCCTACGAAAACGGCCGACTCTTGGAATGCCATCCTGATACGGAGACAACAGGGGATCCCGAATGGCTCAGTGCTGACGAGAAGATGGTGAAATGCCTGTTGGCGGAATATACCTGGAAATAAAACAATCGAGCTATATGAAATATGTAGAATCAGGCGGTTCCATTTTGAATGGCATGAAGTTTTTAGCGGCTACATAAAAACATTCATCATTATGGATAGCATCAATAAAAATCAGCCTGAAGAAAATCGCAAAAACCTCCTTGGAAAAGAAGCCGTTGAAAAAATACAGGAACTGACCAAAAAGGCCAGCACGTGCTTTTTTTGCACCAACATCAAAACAAAGGAAGGCTTTTCAACCCGACCAATGTCAGCACAAAAAGTAGATGATGCTGGTATTTTGTGGTTTCTAAGTCCTGTGGACAGTGACAAAAATGCAGAAATTGCTCAAGATTCCACCGTGCAATTGTTGTTTCAAGGCAGTCAGTATTCCGACTTTTTAAGTCTCTATGGAACGGCTGAAATTACTACGGATCGCGCTAAGATCGAAGAACTGTGGGAGCCTCTGGTGAAAGCGTGGTTTACCGAAGGGAAAGACGATCCCAGAATTACGGTGATAAAAGTGACGCCTCACCAAGGGTACTATTGGGATACGAAATATGGTACGGCGGTAGCGCTCCTGAAAACTGTGGTAGGCGCTATCATGGGCAAAACGTTGGATGATTCGATTGAAGGGACTATTACTGTGTAAGGAACGGGCACTAAATTTATGATCTGACCAGATTGGCTGGAGCATCCGGGCCAACCTGGTTTTTTATGGCTGTGAAGAGCAGGCATTTCTCCTGCGCAACATTCAAAAAGAGGTAGGAATAGGAAAGATTTTTAAAAATAACAGGCAGGAAAAATTTAAAACCGGGCTCCTCTCATATTTGAATATTTATTTCATTTTTAAAACTATACCATATCATGACTAATTTCACAAAACAACAAAGTATTGCCTGGCCATCGGTCGTAGCCTTGCTTTAGCTGTCTTGCTCGGCATTGTTTGCCTCCAGCCATCGTGAAGCACCCCTTATTGCGAATGATCCGTTGGCGGATAACACAGATCCGTATACTTTCCGCAGTCCCGACAATCCGAATACAATTACCCTGATTGCCAATTACATCCCGGCTGAATTTGCTTTTGGCGGTCCCAACTATTACACATTCGGAGAAAATATCCGCTATGAAATTCACATTGATAACAACGCTGCAAAGGCAGGTGACGAGATTGTGTACCGGTTTACTTTTATCCGGGTTAATGAAGACCCAACTACCTTCTTCAACATTCGGCTGGGTAAACAAAACCTGAAAACGGTTTATACGTTGGAGCGCAGCATAGACGGGGGCATCACTTTTACGGCCATTGTCACCAACGGTAAAGTGCCTCCGCCCAATATCGGGGCTCGTTCTATCGAGTCGGCCGTTGGTCTCAATAATACTTATGGCAACCTCTGGAACGATGCTATCATGACTGCCTTGAGCGGTGAAAAGGTGTTTTGCGACACCTCTGACGATCCGTTTTTTGTGGATTTGGGCGGTATTTTTGACCTGGGCGATGCGCCGCGTCAAAATGGTGGCAAACCAACAGACGGGCTCGCCTGCCTGAACGTCAGCACTATTGCGATTCAGGTGAACTTCCGGACCCTGCTGAAAGCCGGTGTTTTGCCTGTTCCCCTGTCTATTTTACAGAGTGATTTTGTGATCGGCGTCTCGGCCTCGGCCAGCAGGTCGGAAATCAGGACACTTTCCGCCAACGACAATCCGGCTTATTCCGGCGCCTGGAGGCAAATTTCCCGGTTGGGAATGCCTTTGACCAACGAAGTGGTTATTCCGATCGCTATGAAAGATTACTGAAATTCGTTAACTACTGGCTGCCATCGGTCTTTAGTACGATGATTACACCGTGGGTGGCACCAACCCGGTTACGCCTAAATTATTGGGTGTATTGGGTTACAGCACAGGGGTTGAAGCGAACGATAAGCCGTTTGGCGCCACTTTCCCTATGTGGCACAGCCGCATCGCGGGACTGGCGAATGCAGCGGTACGGTCATCGTTGGCACCAACGATATATTCACTGGAGGTCTCGGACTGAGCGCCAGGCCCGTGTTGATGAAAAACTACCTCAACCCATTCCTGGATCAAACAACTTTCCAGTTCAAGGTAAACCGGGACACGAGGGCCACATTGCGCATCTATGACCTGCGCGGCAATTTTGTCGCCACGGCTTATGCCGACAATATGGTGGAAGGTGACTTTACACATACCTGGTATGCAGGCGATTTGCCCTCCGGTGCTTACGTCGCTAATTTGTATGACTTCAACGGCAATCTGATACAATCTGCCAAACCGTTGAAAACCAGATAGGGAGGAGTACCATTTTCTTGAATTAAAACAGGTTGCCGACTTTGCGCCGCGCAGCCTGTTTTTATGGCATTCCTGAAAGGCTGAAGAAAGACTATCGGATCAATTTTCCCCAAAAGACCTATTCATCTTCTCGGTTAGGAACGCGGCACCAATGACTTAGTCATTTTAGGTCAACCATTTTTTCATCAGACAACACTATTTTTCTGCGAATAGTGGGGCTATTTAAAGAAAAATAGCGGCCGTATGATGGAACAAAGGGTGGCATCAAATGACTAAGTTATTGGTGCCGCGTTCCTTAGATTGTGGTCGGGAATTTTTATCAGGCTAAATTCGCCAAACCTTTTGAAATTCGCCGTCCGGAAAGCAAGGAGTTTTTCACCTAAAAATTTATTCACGTATGAAATTACGCATGGGCATGGTCGGTGGCGGCCAGGGAG
>Ga0163154_10001893_pt1 | contig 31497 bp, 26 predicted proteins | sample OliLakLV19MP9P1_FD_148649 | JGI IMG/M metagenome (GOLD analysis project Ga0163154, IMG submission 148649) | Freshwater microbial mat bacterial communities from Lake Vanda, McMurdo Dry Valleys, Antarctica - Oligotrophic Lake LV.19.MP9.P1 | ecosystem: Environmental > Aquatic > Freshwater > Lake >... | reverse complement strand
GGATAATATAAGTTATCAAGTTGTTTTATTTCTAGTATTTGTTCAATTACACTTGCTTTCCAAACTATTCCCAACTGAGTGTCAAGTTCATCGATAATTCTCATTCTACCTGAGTATATGCCAACAAAATTTTGAATTTCTCCAATAATTGTCTCATCAACTGGTTTTTCATTTTTTATGTTATGAATCCCACTTCTCCTGAAAATTACTGGAGAACCTGACATTCCAGATCTTGAAGCAGTATCGACTAAAATTTTTGGTAAATTTTCTAAATCAATATCTGGTTCACTAGATACTGAACCTTTTTTCCATATTGGAAAGTTGCCACCGGAGTTTATATTATGTGGAAAACCAAGAATAAATATATGATCAGCTACTAATGGTTTAAAATCATCAAAATTAATATCATTAATTGCTTTTAGCATTAAGTTAGAATTATTTTTGTCTAATTTAATCGCTACTACATCTACCTGCTCTTTGTGTAAAGGATGTATATACCACAATGGTTTATTATCACTATCATACAATGGAATGGTAAAAAAATTCCATATTATGTAAGGAACTTTTTGTGACAACATAGGAATGATTAGACCAGTGGGAGATGCATCTGACAATCTCTTTTTCGTTTGAGGATTGATACCGGTGATATTATGCCAATTAGTTATAAGGTAAAAAGTATCACCATTCCTGTAAAAAAATCCAGTTGCTGTGGAAAGTATTTTTCTACTTTCTATGTTTATCATACTAATTGGCACAGAAGTATATGACAAGGGATCAATAGTAGTCTTCAGTATTTCATTCATAATAAAATTTTAAAATTGTTACTATACTGTCTTAACCCACCACATCAACCAAGTTAATTTTGTCTTGGTACATTTTGATGGCGATTTCGTGGGCTGGGACGATTTGTCCAGTCAATTGCGCAGGATCTGCCCACACCCAACCCTCACATTTTTCTGGCTCACCTAAGATTGGAACTTGATTTACATTTGTCACAGCAAAAACAAAGTGAATAAAATCGATCTCACCAACATTCTCGCGAATGACACCAACCTGCTGAAAGTTATTAATAACTAAGCCAGTTTCCTCCGTAACTTCTCGCTGAATACAAGCTAGCAAACGCTCATTTAATTCAATATGTCCACCTGGTAAACCATAATATCCGGCCATGAAGCTATTCTTTCTCTTACCAACTAACACTTGTCCTGATGGATTAAATAAAATAGCGCAAGCGCCGATTGGTTGTGACATGTATGGTTTTCTATTATGTAGTAATATAGTTACTGTATCAATATCTTAAGTCCAATTGGCAGAAGATCCTACCCTAAAAAAGTTTCAATTAGTGGTGCTTTTTCTACCGACCAATGCTGGTCATTATCATCCATACCCAGGCGAGGAAAGTGTGCCATTGGATCCTCAGGTGATTGATCCAATCTTACTTGTATACTTTTAGCATCCAAGATACCACTCATAGCAAACTTAGTCCGATAAATAAGGTATTCAAGGTACGAATTGAAGTTTTGATTATTTTGAGGACCTGGTTGACGATAGATAATATCTTCTAAATATTTTGTAAATATTTTTGCTTCAGGGGAGTCAAACTCTTGTACAGATTCTACTGCTGCTTCTAATGCATTTTGTAGGGAGTGCCGAGCACTATCAAAACGATTTTCACTGAATTCACTGTGTCTACTTCCATCTTTAGAAACTACAGTTATCTCAACATGTTCTAAATATTGAGTTGCTAGATTTAAATTTTGAGAAATATATTCTAAAACATCAGCAGGAATTAATTCTAATACTTCTGCTACACCATCTGATGCCTGAGCAATCTGTTCAGTAAAAATATGGTATGTAGTAACTGTTATCCGATCAAAATAAGCTTTTGCATCAGTAAAAATCTGATAATTGAGAGTATGTGTATTATTGTCGTAGGCAAACAAAAGTGGACCTGTTTTTAACAATAAGTACTTGGCTATATTCATAATTATCTCATTATTAATATTATATCGTTGACCACCAACTATATTATTTTTATAGAGTGCGTATAAAGGAGCTAAACTTGTTATATAACTATACATTGGTGAATCAAAATTTATCAGAGCAAGCACATTTTCAAAAAAACCTTCACAGGCCTCTGTTACATCATCAGATAATAAAGCCAAACTAAGTTTGAATACACCATCCATGTAATTAATAGGATCATCATTTAATTCACTATATTTCACTACATTATCTGCAATATGAGAAAACTGCTCTGTCAATTTTAGCCACGCCTCTTGCAAATCTTGATCATTACCAGTTTGAGCAGGTAAAGGTGATTCTATAAAATCTCGTTTCAGTTGACAAATCATCAGTAATAGAATATCTGAAAATTTACCGAAGTCAGTAATGGGGGCAATTTTTCTATCTTTAGTTGATTCAAACAAACTAAATAAATGAGTTTCTAAATAATCAGTTACAACTTTTTTTCTTTGAGCAAAGGTATCAAGAATTTCTTGATTGCTTGGTCCTGAACTGCCATACTCACCGACCATCATGATTTTTGCTCTGAAAATATCAAAAGCTGCAATCAAACGAGGATCGACAGCAATAAGTGCAGCCATAGCTATAGGATTTTTTTGAGAAATTTGACCCAACGGATCAATAACCCCAAGATTACGGAACTGATTACTATAATTTATGTGAATATCAATATGATAATGTAAAATAATATCAACTAATATCTCAATAATTTCTAAGAGGCTATCTGATTCCGGAGTATTTTTAGATAATTCCAACAATTCGGCGAGCATTTTAACATAGTTAGTACTGTTGTTTTTTACTATTTCAATTAAATCCTGCGTCTTTTTCTGTCCAATTTCTTTTGATAACTGACTCTCTATTATCTCTTCTGTCGACATGCCAATAAGCTGATTAATCTTAAAATTAGGGATAGAACATTCAACTACTCGGTCTTTATGGCTTACTAAATACGAAATTGCATTCATTTTTTCTTTGGAGCCACTTAGGATTAATCTAGGGTCAAAGCTAAAACGGTTAAGTAAGCTCAAGTGATCTTTGTGGTTCTTCCACTTATCAAAAACCTCAATAGGCGAGCAATGTCCAATAATCTCGTGATCTGTAGTAAATCCAAAAATTATATTAACTAAACTGCCATTTGTGCCGTTAAAGTTGACAATACCATATTCAACGCTTGCACTTGCTGCACCAGCACTTAAGCTCTGAAGAAATGGAGTCATTGCTGCTAAACCAGGGTAACTGGCATTCAGGCTCTCAATTTCAAGTATTATTAATTCTAATTCGGTTCGAGTAAATTTCTCATTTTTGTCGGTAAACGATTGATTGTAAATAACTGGGCCTATTTTTTTTGGTTTATTCAGATCATTGGTATCTAGACTTTGTTTTACAAACAATCTTGAATGCTGACTCAGCTCAATCTGAGGGTCTTCTAATAATTCAGCTCTTATTTCTGCAATTGTGGCATGCGAGTAATCCAAACGTTGCTGAGTGTAGGCTGCAGCAATTAATCGTTCTCGATCCTCTTGAGGTTTATCTTTACATTTATGAAGTACCTCAAACATTGGAACTATTATTTTTCTAAAGGTGCGTAATGTCTTGTAATCAGTAGACAGAAGCAGATCAACTGCAGTTTCTGGGTTTTCCTGGTAAGCCTTAACTAATTTATCAATATCTACAAAGAAATCTGTTGTTTGAAATGTTCGTTGATAATTCTGGGCAAACTGTCGATCCTTATATTTTTCTGGCTTATTTCCAAAAAAAGTAGCAGCTTCAATATTTTCCTGTAGTAACTTATCAAATTTAAATAAATCCCAAGTATCAGCAACCATTTCTAATTGTTGTTCTAGTAACTCTGATTCAGGAACAACTTCATGCTCTCTTAATTCTTCTCCTTTTGCCGCTTTATTAACAGGAAAAATAGGATTGAGTGCTGTATTAACACCAACCCCAACTGCCAGTCTCATGAAATCTCGACGACTCATCTGGTATTTAAATGGATGAGGAAAGTGATCAATTTTACCGCCCGTAAGCAATCTATTAATAAAGATGCGTAACTTATCAACTCGTGTTGACTGCTCTTCTGAAATCAATTTTTCAGTACTCATATAGTCATTGTAGATAAAACTTTCACTTCAAGCAATGACTTAATAGGAAATATGCACATTTAGATCAAAACTCACTTTACGCGTGTGTTTTTTTTCGCTATACCTATATATATCACATAAATCAATGCTTTGAAAAATTGACTTGCTGTACTTTAGAAAGGTATTTGAATTAATTGCTAATAATACTGGTCATTTAATTATTTGGATACTTGTGATAAAGTCTTCTTTTCTAAAATGATCATAACTTTCAAGATGAAGGTTTATAAAAACAACCCAGACAAAGTAATCACCTCTACCAACTGACCAAATGCTAATTTTCTGGTGCAGGTAATAATGAAGGGGAAATAAACCATGGTGATAACTTGGCATCAAATGGGTCAGTGCCAATTGGTCTAAATATGACATTGCCATTTTCATCTCTATCTTCTAAACGTGCTGTAATTGATTTACTATCAAGAATGCCACTTAAAGCAAATCGTGTTCTGTACTCTAAGTAATTGATAAATGATCGAGTTTCCTCAGATGATACGATATTTAGATAATAAGATATTTCACCTAAATAACTTTGAAGTCGGTAGCTTGATTCTCCCTCAGTTTGGGAGACAATTGATTGTGAGGATGCTACAACCTGTTTGAGTAACACTAGAGCTTGATCAGTTTGACTTTCGGCCATAGCAAACCCAAATAACTTTAATTGTTGAGATAAAATCACAAACTCTTCGTCTTTTATTTCAGCAAGCACTTCGTCAACTCCTGCAGAAGCATCGGCAACTTCATACAGACGCTGCATACTTCCGGGTTCTTTTTCTAATAACGAATTAAAATAAGGCTGAGTTTGAGTAAAAATGTCTTTATTAAATGTCTGAGTTGCAGGTTCATAAGAAAAAAGGAGTGGAGCAATTATTACAGACATGTTTTGATTAAGAATAGAAAGAAATCCTTGATTGATGTTGGCGCGACTTCTATTATTAAAAAAGGTAATACTTAATTCATTAAGTTTAGTTGCTAAATCTAATTGAGCAGTTATTTCGGGATCTTGGATAGGTAATGTTCGACAGAAATCATAAAAACTCCCGGCATTTACACTAACTTCACTTCTCATTAAAAACGCCATAATTCGTTCAACACCAAGACAATAGTCGGCATCATCCCTACCCGTAGAATCAACTTCAACTACCCGTTGCATGACAGTAGGTAGTAACTCTTTTACTTTTTTCCACTGATCATCCATATATTCTATATCTTCTTGAGCACCTAAATGTGGAGAATACTGAACATCATCATAGCAAGTTGCTAAATCAATTAACGTAACATTAGTTAAAGTATCAAAATCAGTAAATAAAGTAATTTTTCTGTCTTTTGTAGCTGGGAATTGATTGAGTATCCTCTCATAATAATCAGTCATCACTTTTGCCGAGTTAGCAAAGGTTAATAAAACTTCTTGATCAGTCATCAATTCTGTACCGTAAGGTTGAGTACATTGATTTCTGGCTTTAAAAAATTCTAAAGCAGCTTGTTGTCTAGGATCAATACTGGTAAGAAAGTTAACCACATCAGGAAATTTTTGTATACTTTGACCTAGCGGATCTTGTTTAATGCCACAAAATTCATTGCAATAATGCATTTGAACATCAATAAGAGTATGTTGAATATCAAACACTATTTGTCCGATCATTTGAGAGAGACCTGTAGCTTCAGGATACTGTTTGGATATCTCAATCAATTGCTGGGCTAGTGACACAAGGTTAGTGCTATTTTGTCTGATAATTTTGATAATATTTTCAACAACATCTTCTGGCAAACCACTTAATAATGTAACAACTTCAGGATTATTTTTTATATCGCTTAAGCTTTGTTCGTCTAAGTTTTGCATTAGTTCTTGGCGAGTTTGTTTTATTTGTTCTTGATCATTGAGATTAATTGAGCGTACTATAGCTTGTTCTTCAGCTGAAATAAAATTGTGTGTATTAAATCTATTATCTGTAGTTGAGATTTCAAGTACAAACTCACTTTTTTCAAATAGTTGACGCAAAATATTTATTTGTAATTCACAAGAACTGAGAAGTGATTTAGGATGAAAATGTGCAACACGATCTAAAAGTGCGGCTGTATTTTTATAATATCCCCACTTTTGTAGGAAATCGCTTGGTGAGCCATGACCCAGTACTTCATGTGTTAATGTACCTCTTAGTAATTGAAGAATAAGGCCTTGTGAAGTGTTTAATTTTAAAGTTGCATCAATATGACTAAAACTTGCTAAACCTTTACCTTCGTAACCTTCTACAAAAGCTGCCATACTGACTGCACCAGGATGAGTCGCATTCATATTATTTAAGCTTGCAACGACAGCTCCTTGCAGAGTTGGAGATAAAGGATGAATAAAATCTCCTTGAGAATAAATGATTGGGCCCAATTTTGTAGCATGAAAACCTTCATAATTGTTTTGTTGATTGAACACAAAATAATGTTGGCTTAAAGTTAACGAGTAGTTACCAGTTTCAGGATTAATAGGCATGTCTTCTGTTAACTTTTGCATGGCTTCATCTGGAGTCATTTCTAGTAAAGAATTTCTGCCAGCAACATATTCAGCATCAATTAAATCATCGCGTTTTTCTTCTGGAGAGTCTATTTGAAGAGCTAATACGGCAAACATTGGGAAGACAATTTTTTTAAAGAGAAGTGCTTCTCTAGCATTTTGCTCATTCTGCAAAAATTCTATAGCCGCGCTTGAATCTTGTTCATATAATTGAATTAATTTTTTGACATCAACAAAAAAATCTATGGTTTGAAATAATTCTTGGTATTGTTCTCCATAGCCGCGATTTTCGTATACGTCAGGATTATTACCAAAGTATGTTGAAGACTCTATGGTTTGCTGAAGTTGTTGATCAAGTTGATAAAAATGCCATGCTTCAGCCACAGCTTGTAACTGTTCTGTTAAAGCTAGTTGTTCCGGAGTCAACTCCGTCTCTGGTTGAGCTTGTTCTACTTCTGTGCCTGTATCAGGCTCTCGAGCTCCATCAACTAATGGACGAGGCATAAGAGAACTGCCAAATGCTCTATTTAGTCCTAATCCAAGTGCAAATCCACCAGCAGTCTTCAATAAGGTACGCCGAGAAATAACTGGTCCACCGGACTCAGCTTTTTTTCTAGGAACTTCACCTTTTAAGGCATTTTTAAATTTACCAAGCAGTCCTATTGGAGGCGCAACTTCTGTAGTAGGTACTGCTTCTTTATCAGATGACATACAGATTAGATTGTAGTTAACCATGACCTTTCTAGCAATTAGGAGAAGTGCTAATAGAATCACTGCAATTTTACATGTTTGTAACAAAACTCACTTTACACACTTACTTTTTTAGTTTATACCTTTAGGTAACACAATGACTAATAAAGGATAAATGAGAGCACTTCACAAAACATTAATTGCCACTTGGGTAGTAATTATCTTTACTGGAGTATTTATATCTCCAGTAAGTGCACAAATGTATCAAAGTCAGAGTCAAAGTTTTTCTTCAAGTGCCTCAACCTCATCAGATGGAAATAATAGTGGTTGGCACGAATCTAGAACCAGCGTAGAAGTTTCACAACAACAAACTCAACGTATGGGTGGTGATAGTCAAGGCCAAAGTGGAGGAAGAGCAGATAAAAAATCGCCAACTCACAAGCTCCCAAAAAACAATAAGCACAATAAACAAAATAAAATGACTGCAGGGAAAGTAAATATAAATTGGCAAGATTGGGATTGGAATGGAGGAACTTGTTACGTTCAATATACTGAAGCTAATTCAAACACCTATAGATACAACACTTCAACTGCTTGTGATAATGATGAAATAACTATTGGCGGTTTAGTACCGGGAACTTCATATAGATTTCAAATTAAAAAAGATAACGGAACATGGTCAGCACCTTTTACCGCTCAAGTGCGATAATAATTTGTCCTAACCATAAAAATGTGTTACAACAGACTCAGGAGTGTGTTGTATGCATCGTTGGATTATTCCTTTGATTATTGTGGTGTTAGGCTTAATTAGTTACAGTACTCTAGCCAGTATTGTGCCGGAACTAGCCATGCGGCAAGTTGGATTTTTACTCGCTGGATTAGTTATTTTTATTATTATCCGCAATATACCGTTTCAGTTTTTTCATAGATTAGCTCCACTGTGGTATGCCTTGTTGTGTATTTTATTAGTTATTACCTTATTCATGCCTGAGTCAAAAGGAGCATCTCGGTGGATTGAGTTTGGTTTATTTAGTTTTCAACCATCGCAATTGGCTATTCCCAGTACCTTACTATTCTTAGGATGGTTTGAAAAGAAAAATGTTACTGGTTTGAAGCAAACAGCAACTATGATGGCAATTATATTAGTGCCAGCCATTTTAATTTTTGCAGAACCAAATTTGGGAACATCATTAGTGTTTACGCTGGTTACAGGAATCGCCATCTTTTTTTACTCAAGCTGGAAACAAATTGGAATATTAATTGGTGTTTCTGTCTTAATTGGTATTTTTAGCTGGTTTACTGTTTTACAAGAGTATCAAAAACATAGAATTTTAAGTTTTATGGAGCCTGCAGCAACCATAAATACAACTGGCTATAATTCCAATCAAGCAACAATAGCGGTCGGGTCAGGTTCATTAGTGGGAGTAGGTGCAGGTAAAGGCATGCAATCTCACCTCAAATTTTTACCGGAAAAACATACAGACTTTTTCTTTGCCTCATTTGCTGAAGAGTTTGGATTTGTGGGGAGTGTCATCTTGATTAGTTTATACTTAGGTTTGTGTTCTATTTGTTTCTATATTGCCTGGAAAAGCCCAAGTTGGGATAAAACATTATTTGCAGCTGCTACAGGCTCTTTTCTCGGTTTTCAAGCCTTGTACAATATTGGCATGAATTCAGGATTATTTCCGATTACTGGAATTCCATTACCTTTAGCTTCATACGGCGGTACAGCCATATTGTCTACTATCGGAAATCTAGCAATTATTGACGGAATCCTGCAACACTTGCCCAAAAAAGTCACCCTGCACGTAAAATAAAAGTCATGATATAATTGCGTACTGTGTCGCGAAAGACACAAAGGAGAACGTAAAAGGAAATCATGACATACGCAATCATTCAAATTAATGGTAAGCAACATAAAGTTCAAGAGAACGACACTATCGTTATTGATCAATTAACAAATGAACCTGATAAAGAATTCGCTATTACTGACGTTTTAATGGTTAGTATTGACGATAAGGTTACTATTGGTATCCCAACTGTTGCTAAAGCAAAAGTCATGGCAAAAGTAATTGATCACAGTCGAGGTGACAAAATTAGAGTATTTAAATACAAATCTAAATCACGTTACCGAAAAGTTCAAGGTCATCGCCAATATCAAAGTTCAGTCCTGATCACTAAGATCTCAGTCTAACGACATTAACAAGAAAATTTAAGTACCTGTAAGTAAAAGATTTCATGCCAAGATACATTGCCCATCTCGGTTCCTTTCCACAATTAGCTTGGGAGGAAGTTCGTGCTGTTAGTCCTAACAGTGATATATTTTTGATCACTGAGCAAGCTGCCAGTGTTGAGTTAGTTGATGATGAAGCTGCAAGATCTTTAATGAGGATTCTTGGCGGAACTGTTAAAATTTCTCGAGTACTTGCAGTAAATCCAGAAATTACCCCAGAAGCATTAGCCCAAATTATGGGTGAAGCAGAAGGTGGTAAAAAAATTCAATTTGGTTTTGCGGAAGTAGGTCGAGATCACTTACCAAAAATTGAAGCTCAATCAATCAAAAATGAATTGCAAAAACTAGGCCATTCCTCTAGATTTGTAGAGGGAAGTCGTAGTGGCTTATCTGCAGCAGTATTAATTCATCAAAAACAAGTTATTGAATTTAACCTTATTAATACAAATGATGATATTTTCTTTACTCGCACTGTGGCAATTCAAAATATTGATCACTGGACTACCAAAGATCGAGGCAAACCATACGCTGATCGAAAAAAAGGTATGTTGCCACCAAAAGTAGCGTTAATGATGCTAAATTTAGGTATTCAAACTCAAGCTACCGAGTCACTAACTGTCTTTGATCCATTTTGTGGTACCGGTACGGTATTAATTGAAGCATTAGACAGAGGCGTTTTGCATTTAATTGCTTCAGATACAGATAAAGATTCAGTTGTTGGTACTCGCAATAACTTAAACTGGGCAAAAAGTATTTTACCAGGCAAAGACGGAGCTGAAACTAAAGTATATGAGAGTGAAGCTGCTCACGTTTCTGCATTACAATTAACAAATATTAATTTAATAGTAACTGAGCCATTTTTGGGTAAACAAACTCCAAAAGCTGAGTTACTACCTGATATTTTTAAAGGATTAGAAAAGCTTTATATTGGAGCATTTAAAGACTGGACTCGTGTCTTAGCTGATAAAGCTAGAATAGTTATGGTTTTTCCAGTTCCCGCAGAAGAAATGATGACAAGAGGCTGGAAACAATCTTGGCAGCCCTTGATTGACAAGTTGACCTCTCTCGGGTACACTACTACTTCTGAACCTTTGATGTATGCTCGACCTGGTGCTGTCATTAAACGTCAGATATATCAATTTGAATTCACAAAGAAATAATCGAAATTATAAAGGCTCGTTATGTCACACGTTAAAGCTTCTGGAAAAGTTGCACAACATTCACAAAAACAACGTAAAGCTAAGAGATTAGGTGTTAAAAAATACGCTGGTGAAAAAGTTATCGTTGGAAATATTTTAATTAGACAACGTGGTGCAAAATACAAAATGGGTAAAGATCACACAATTTTTGCTATGACTGAAGGTAAAGTTGAATTTGGTAAAAGACATGGCTCAACAACAGTTTCTGTTGTGCCAAATGCCTAATTTTAATTAACGAAATGTGAAGCCCTCTGAGAAATCAGGGGGCTTTTTTGTATCTCAAGCTTAAAATAAAGAGAAGTGAGTCTGTTACAAACACAATAATTGTGATATTTATATACTTTAAGTATACTTTAATCTAATCATTAATCTTGCTTATATATTTTCCACCGTGAAATCAGTATCAAAATATGTTATACCAATAATATGCAAAAACAGCCAAATATTCAATTACTTGCTATTCATCTGTTGCAACCTAATCCGTTTCAACCTCGTGGTAAGGCAGATAAAGGAGAACTTGAAGAATTGGCTGGTTCTATTAGATCACATGGCATTTTAGAGCCATTAGTTGTGGCACACACACCTGCTGGTTATCAAATTATTGCTGGTGAACGCCGCTGGAGAGCTTCAAAAATCGCTGGTCTGGCAGAAGTGCCGGTTATCATTAAAGAAACAAATCCAAAAGGTATGTTGGAGATGGCTTTGATTGAGAATGTCCAACGGGTCAACTTAAATGCCATGGAGAGAGCTCAAGCTTTTCAACAGTTAATGAGAGATTTTGGTTTTGGTGTTGCAGAGATCGCCGAGAGAATTGGAAAATCTGTTCCTTATATTTCTAACTCAATTAAGTTATTAGAATTACCTGATGCTATTAAGGATGGACTGGCCAGTAAACAGATTACTGAAGGTCATGCACGGGCTATTTTTGGCATTCCTGATCAGCGTTCTATGATAGAGGTCTATAAACAAATTTTGAAGGAAAATGCCTCGGTTAGACGAGCAGAGGAGCTTGCTCGATTGAAAAAGATTGAAATTAAGAGAAATGAACCACAAGAAGATCAAGTTGATGGCTATGTGGCTAGACCGAAATTAACTCAGGTTAGTGATGAAAAAGTTGAAGAATGGCAAAATAAATTTGCAAAGTTTTTTCAGGCTAGAAGTTCAATTAAATTAGCTCGATCTCAAACCCAGACTCGAATAACGGTCACACTTCGTGGTGATCAGGACGAAACCCAACAAGACTTGGAAAAAATCATGGCTCTGACCAGCTCAGCTGTTGAAATGACAGATCCAGAAGATTCTCAGTAAATTCAAAATTTCAAAAAAGTGAAAAAGTTAGTGTAAAAATACACTAAAAATTAAAAACCGTAATCCAGACCTTCAATCACACCCATAGTTGGAGGTGGCCAATAGCGGAAAAAAGCACGACCAACAATATCAGTTATCTCAATTGGACCCCAAGAGCGAGAGTCACTTGAATGCTGGCGATTATCACCAACAACAAAATATTCATTTTGAGTTAAAGTTACTGTTCTGCCATTAGTAAATGCACCTGGTTCAGTCAAAAAATCACTAGGAATATACTCTTCAGGTACTTGCTCATTATTTACAAATAAATGATTATCCCTGACCTCAATCGTTTCTCCAGGTAAACCAATCACCCGCTTAATAAAGTCACAGCCAGTCCCTTGAGGACAGTTAGCTGCGGGAGGAGCATGAAAAACTACAATATCACCTCTAGTTGGAGTACCTAATTTATAACTAATCTTATCGGTCAAAACATAATCACCATTTTGAAAATTAGGTACCATAGACTGCCCATTTACCTGATGAGGTTGCATGAAAAACAAATAAATTACAAAAAAGAGAGAAGCACCAATAACTACAGTCTCGACTAAATCAAGAAAAAAGCCACTGAAATCACGTAGTACTCTATGCATGGAATAGATTATGGCTGGTGCTTTCCACAGTTGCAAGGTGCAAATACTGTATAAGAACTCTATAATAAAACCATGGGTTACTCTCAGGATGTTATTAAAGGCTTTAGTTGGCACACATTATTGCGTTATGTCAGCATTGGCTTGGTGATTGGCAAATCTCTTGTTGTGGCTCGAATATTATCTCCAGAAGAATTTGGTGTTTTTGCTCTAGTTACTATTGCCTTAGGAATAAGTGAAGCTGCCACTGAGACAGGCGTTAATACAACAATCTTGCAATCCAATCAGTCAGTTAGTTATTTTTTAAACTCAGCTTGGGTGATTTCCATCGTTCGAGGAATAGGAATAGGCTTGATAATGTTGGTCCTGGGGTTCTTTATGGCAGACTTTTTTGATAACCAACAATTATTGTATCTAATTGGTGCCATTTCTTTAGCTCCCGTTATCAAAGGCTTCATTAATCCAGCCAGAATTTCATTTCACAAAAATTTATTATTTTTTTATGACACTTCCTATCGCTTTGCTTTAGTTATTTGTGAAGTCATCACTGCCATCGCCTTTACTATTTGGTTAGAATCTGTGTTTGCTTTAGTCTTGAGTGTAATTGTAACTAGCTTATTTGAAGTTTTAATTTCTTTTATTTTTATTAAAGAGTGGCCAAAATTTCAATACATTCCTGTTAGAGGCAACATAATTTTAGAACAAGCAGGAGGTTTAAGCTTATACACCTTTAGTACTTACCTATCAGAAAATGTTGACGATTTTATCATTGGTAAACTGAGTGGCACAACCAATTTAGGTTTCTATCATTGGGGATATAAACTAGGTCATCTGCCTAATTACGATTTGGGTAAAGCCTTGAGTCATAGTACATTTCCGGTATTTAGCAAAATAAAAACCAATGCTGCTCGGTTACAAATTGCCTTTACCAGATCAATGAAAATACTATTAGTCTTAGTAGTAGTTACCACTATACCTGTTCATTTTGCTTCTCCTTGGGCCATCTCATGGCTACTGGGACCTGAATGGGTGGGAATTATTCCTATTCTACCTTGGCTGCTGTTAGCTGGATTAGTCCAAAGCTTTGTTAACCAAATGTACACCTTGTTGTTGGCCTTAAATAAACATTCGATTATAAATAAACATCAAATTGCCTCAATCATCGTTATGATTCCTGCCATACTTATTGGTGGATACTGGTTTGGACTAGTGGGAGCATCAATAGCTTTATTAATTTCTAGAATTCTGACATTTCCTTATATATGGTTACAAACACAAAAAGTTTTACTATGGAAAAAGTCATAAAAGCAACCTTAATCATCATTACACATCGCTCAGATAAAAGATTTGAACGCTCTCTGAGTTGTGGCCAATGGTTTGCAGAAACAGTAGTTATTAATACGGGAGCTAATGCTGATTGGAAAATATTAAGTAAAAAATATGATTTCAAAAAAATAGAGAAGTTAGGGTATATAACTGATTTCTCCAAAGCTAGAAATGAAGCACTAACATTAGCTCAAAACGATTGGGTCTTTTTTCTCGATAGCGATGAATACATTGAAACAGCTAGTGTGGCAATCTTATCTAAAATTGTAGAGAGCAACAACTGGACTGGTGCATGGGTAACAAGAGTAGACATGTTTTTAGGTAAACAATTACATTATGGCGAGGCTGGTAAACATGGATTACTACGATTAATGAAAAAAAAAGTCGCTCATTTTATCAATCCTGTACATGAAATAGCCCAAGTTGCTGGTAATGTAACTATGTCTAATGCCATTATTTTCCATCAACCGCATCAATCAATTGCTGATTTTATTAATAAAGTTAGTTTGTACGCCAGTTTGCTTGGCAAAGAAAAAGAATCAAAATTAACAATTATGTTGAAAATGCTATTTTTTCCGCCTTTGAAGTTTCTTTCTAACTATGTTTTAAGATTGGGTTTTTTAGATGGATATCCAGGTTTTGTCTATGCACTCATAATGTCACTACATTCTTTATGGGTAAGAGTCTTTCAATATGAAAATCAATATACTTCCAACCGTACGTAAATGGTGGCAAGAAACAACAACTCACATTGATGGAGTGTATGTTGCTTTATATGGACTTTTTTTTTGTTTGTTAAGTTTAGGTCAACTGCAACGAACAACCCAGGTGTTACCAGTGAGTGGTTATATCCATGAATTTGTGATGTTAGCGATTGTGGGATGGTGGGCGTGGCGGAATGTGGACATTCACCACTTGGCTCCGCCACGCCCACCAAAAGTAATTCTTATCACCATTGCCTGGTTTCTCCTCACCTCTATAATCGGGCAGTCTCAACAATTTGAGATCTTACAACTACTTTCTGGGTTACGATTTATTTTTTATTCAATATTTTTGTTTGTAACTTGGAAAATAAGTAGCGCTCATAAGTCTAAAGTATTTTCTTTGTTTCCTGTCATAAGTTTATTATATATGTGGCTATTGGGGATATTACAATATATTTTTATTCCAGATACCCGTTTTTTACGATTACTTAATTGGGACGATCATTATTACCGTATGATCGGCACGATATTTGATCCTAATTTTTTAGGGATATTACTGGTTATTTTGATAGGCTTTTGTTGGTTTGTGTATCAACAAAGTGCTAATAAGTGGCAACCATATATTTTGGCTATAATCTTATTACTCAGTTTCACTCAAGCATTCACAATTTCCAGAGCCTCCTATCTTGCTTTTTTGGGTTTTTTAGCCTGGATATGCTTACATGTCTACCTTACTAATAAAAACCGGCAAAAACAGTTTTTTACATGGTCTTTTAGCCTCATAATGGTTTTATTTGGTGTTTTAGGTTATTTTATTGCACCTAAACCAGGTGGAGAAGGAGTTAATATTACCAGAACCTCTACCATTGAGGCTCGGCAAGTATATTTAAACACACAAGTTATTAATCTTGATACGCAAACTGTTTTAATTGGACAAGGATTGTTTTGGCGACAAGAGAGTTCACCAGACTCACTATCTCGAGGTTTATTACCTGATAATTTAGGTATGTTATTTATTCAAGGAGGAGGAGTTATTGGTTTAGTTTTAGCTGTATCTGTTTTATATTTGATTTTCAGATATCTTCAACATCGATCAGTTATTTTTGCCGCTTTATTATTAGCAGTGCTTATACATTCACAATTTAATAATACGTTATTACAACCGTTTGTGTTTTTGTATTTGGGAACTGGATATATATTTTTACTACAATTGCCAAAAAAAATCACTTTAATTAAGTAAAGTGCCAGGCTAAAAATATTAAAAATTTAGAAGTTATTATTTTTTGTACTTAACAATTCTAACAACTTCTCCAGTATTGCCAGCGTCATCAATTGCTTTGATAGTTATGGTATTATCACCTTCTTGCAATTGAATTTTATAAGAGAAAGTAAGATCATCATTAATAAATGTCACGCGTTCGTTAACATGAATCTGTGCATCTTCATTAACTTTACCTTTAACTTCAAAAAATTGACTATCTTTACCAGAAACTTCTTGATTTTCAGTCGGAGACTCAATTTCTAAAGTAGGAGCCTGATTATCAAATTTGACCGTATAGACTTCACTAACTTCAGATTCTGAATCATCTTCAGCTACTTGGTATGCAGAAATGGCATTCTCACCATCAACTAGATCTAGTGATATCGAAAATGTTCCATCTTCATTTATGGCTTGTCGAGTAATTTCACTCCCATTCACTATTAATATAATTTCATTTCCCCCTCTGCCATAACCAGTAATATCAATTTTAGGTTGGCTTGAAGCAGATTGAGGTGGCTGTAAGATGGGGGGCTGAATAAACTGCAGTCCTTGACTTGTTGCTCCTGCTTCCTTATCCCGACTAAACCAAACCACTAATCTAATAAAATTTGGTAAAACTAAAAACAAAAATGCCAATACAGTAACAATAGCTACCACAGACAAAATAACGGTGCGACGCATTAATTTATGAGTTTCTTTTTTTACCAGTCGAGAACTTACTCTTTCTGCCATAAGATCATCTTACCACTTCTTGCGTATCTGACAAGATTAATTACTTTGAGCCTGCGGTCAGAATTGAACTGACGACCTACGGTTTACGATACCGTTGCTCTACCAGCTGAGCTACACAGGCATCTTAGAGCCTCATTTAAGAGAGCGAAGTACGGGAATCGAACCCGTATCCCCAGCTTGGGAAGCTGACATACTACCACTGTACTAACTTCGCAGTTAAACACTTTATTTTAACAAATCAAATGCTAATCTGAGTATCAGATTTTAATTTGGTAAAACTGGAGTTATTGGAACTTGTGGTGCTGTAGGGGCAGTGGGGTTTGTAGGTTGCTTGACTAATATTGGAGCAGTTGGTGAAGAATTAATAACCGGTTGAGCAAGTTCAGACTTTTTAGGTAGTAGTAGTTTTTGACCAGGGGAAATAATTCCAGGATTATTCATGGAATTTAAATGTTTAATCTTTATCCAGTGATAACCATCACCAAGTTGCTCTCGAGCGATTGACCATAAACTATCATTAGGTTGGACGGTATATTCAATTTTTTCTCCATCTGTACTAACGCCGGCAACTTGCTGAGTAATTTTTTCTCTTTGCGATGTGACTGGATTGGCTGGTTCGCCCAAATTTTTCCATGCCATGAAACTTTGTGTAGTTGGAATTGCAATCACTTCACCCACTTCAAGAACCTGAGCAGTTTCATGATCATTAAAATGTGCAAGAGATTTATATTGATAGGCATCATTTAAATGAAGTTCAGCAATTTTCCACCAAGAGTCCCCAGTTTTTATTGTGTAATTAGCTGTATCAAACGTGGTAGTAGTTTTGACTGAGTCACTAGTAGTTGAATTAGTTGCTGTAGTCCCAGAAGAATCAGCCTGTGTATCTGTAGTCCAAGCAGTATTAGTTATTTGATCACGTTCAGTATCATTCTGAGAAAATAAGGTGAATGCTCCAGCAATAACCATGATAAAACCAACGGCAATTAATAACATTGGCAGTGCATGAGCAAGAGTTTTGAGTAGTGATTTTAAGGGGTATTGAAGCACAAGTGAATGATGTATCTGCGGGCAGGCAAATAAAGCAAAATGAGCTTGAGGTTTTATGTAATCATAATTGTGCGAACCTGACCGGACTCGAACCGGCGATCTCTTCCGTGACAGGGAAGCATGTTAACCGCTACACCACAGGTCCACAATATTTGTTTATTCTAACATTTAGTGTAATATTAATCTCTAAGTATTTTTATTGATTAAAGTCATGTTAGAAACCAAGACGATTATACGTATAATCGCCTCTTTTGCCAAGCACAAAAATAGAGTACAATGTAAAGTCACATACAAGCTAATGTATATCAATTAAAGTAACAAATACTCGAGGAAAAAAGGAATAATATGAACATGTTAACAGTTGGACTGACAATAGTTGGTGTTCTAGTCCTGTATGCAGTTGGTGTTTTTAACACTTTGCAAAGACTCAAAACTCAGATTGCGGCTAGTATTCAGGAGATAGGTAATCAGCTCAAACGCCAAGCATCATTGATTCCAAATTTAGAGGCTTCTGTAAAGTCGTATATGAAGCATGAATCAGGTATCTTCAAGATGTTAACTGATGCTCGCCTATCTGCAGAAAAAGCTCAATCAGGTAACCTAAATGATATCGAGACAGCTATCGAAAAGATGCAGTCATTCATCCCACAAATAAAGGTTTTAGTTGAAGATAATCCAGAGTTAAAAGCTGATGCTACTGTTGGCAAATTTATGGATGAGTTAACTAATACAGCTGATAAGTTAATGTATGCTCGACGATCACTAATTGATTTAACTCAATCATACAATGAAAAATTAGTTACCTTTCCTTCAAATATAATTGCAAACATGTTTGGCTTTCATGCTGAAAAAGGTTTGCTTACACCAGTATCAGGTGCACACGTTGAAGTCTCAAGCAATGAGACGCAAGATGTTAAGGTTACTTTAGACAAGTAATTTTTAACTACTATTTGACATTTTTAATTTTTCACGCTCGTTTTTCACGGGCGTGAAAAATATAAGAATCATTCTGTGAAAAGTTTAAAACTAAGGTAAAATTAATATGACACACTACGATTTAGTCTCAAGTAACGTTCGCAAGACCTGGTATATAATTATAGGCTTCTTTATTTTAATTATGGGCCTATCCTATATTATGGTTGAAAACTATGGATTCGGACTTAATGTTATGGGACTCGCACTGATTTTTGCGGGTGGAAGTGGGTTTGTTTCTTATTGGTTTTCTGACAAAATAATTTTGTCAATATCAGGTGCCAGAGAAGCTCAACGATCAGAATTTTTTGATTTCTATACAGTTGCAGAAAATATTTCATATGCAAATGGTTTACCCATGCCCAAACTGTATGTAATTGAAGATACAGCCATAAATGCCTTTGCCACTGGTCGTGATCCTAAACATGCAGTGGTCTGCGCAACAACTGGTTTGCTGCAGAGACTGAACAGAGCAGAAGTTGAAGGAGTGGTTGCTCATGAATTAGCTCATGTTAAAAACTACGATATTCGTTTGATGTCGGTTGTTACTATTTTGGTGGGCATGATCGCCTTAATTTCTGATTGGATGCTGAGAATGACGGTGTTCGGTGGACGTAAAAATAGTGACGAGCGAGGTGGATCTCAACTACAAATGGTATTATTCATAGTAGGTATATTACTTGCACTCTTATCTCCTGTTATTGCTCAACTGATTAAGTTTGCTGTTTCTCGACAGAGAGAATACTTGGCAGATGCTTCTGCTATAGCCATGACCAAAAATCCAGAAGGACTAGCGCGAGCTTTAGAAAAAATTAGTCAAGATCAGGAACCACTAGAAGCCGCTAATAAGGCTACAGCCCACTTATACATTGGTGATCCACTCAAAAACCATCATGATGCCGTTGGCTGGTTTTCTGGACTGTTTGCAACCCATCCACCAATCACTGAGCGTATTGCGATTCTCAGGGGTATGACAAGATAACTAGAGATTGAATTTAAGCAAAAGCCAGGTAGACTAATGATTTAGAACTGTAATAAGTATTAATGCATTCTTGTTATGTCACAGCAAATTACTCCTCAGCTCGTTGCTCATATTGCGCAGTTGGCAAATATCCCTATTACACAAGAGGAACAACAACAATTCGCTCGTGCTTTTACCGCTACTTTAGAAACAATTCAAAGTTTGCAATCTATTGACGTTACAGGGGTTGAACCGACTCACCAAGTTACTGGTTTAGAAAATGTAGTGAGAGATGACAAAGTTCAACCAGAATATACATTTACTCAACAACAAGCCTTAGCAAATGCTTCAAAACAAATTGATGGGTTCTTTGTAGTCCCACAAATTTTGAACAAAAATAAGTAATAATTGTTTACAATAGATCTGATAGTATGTCACTTAACACCAAAACCCTAACCGAACAGAAAAGCCTATTAGAAGAAAAAGAAGTTACTCTGTCTGAAATATATTCAGATACGCTAGCAGAAATTAAAGCTAAAAATGAGCAATTAAATATATATTTAACATTGAATAACTTAGCTGAAGCACAAGCTGCTGAACGAACTAATAAAGCTTTGGCCGGCTTACCAATGAGTGTAAAAGATAATTTTTGTACACAAGGTTTGAGAACTACCGCCTCTTCCACACTACTTGATACCTTTATTCCCCAATATGAATCAACGGTAACAAAAAATTTGCAAAATAATGGCGGAGTTATTATTGGTAAAACTAACCTAGACGCCTGGGCTCACGGATCTTCAACCGAGTCGTCTCAATACGGTACAACTCTCAATCCCAGAAACCCAGAACACTTGCCAGGTGGATCTTCAGGCGGCGCCGCTGCCAGTGTAGCAGCAGATATGTGTTCTGCTGGAATCGGTTCAGAAACAGCGGGCTCAATTCGCCAGCCAGCTGCTTGGTGTGGGGTAGTCGGTCTAAAACCTAGTTATGGTCGCTGTAGTCGTTATGGAGCTATTGCTATGGCTTCTTCAACTGACTCACCAGGTCCATTAGCCAAAACCGTCAAGGATGCTGCTTTAGTTTTTAATGCAATTGCCGGCCATGACCCTCTTGATGCTACCAGTTCCCCACAAGTTTTCACGGACTTTTCACGAGATATTGATAAGCCTATAACTGGTGTGAAAATAGGCTATGTCTATCATGGTCTTGAAGGTATTTCTAATGATGTCTATACGGCTTTTGAAATACAGCTTGAGGTATTTAAATCTTTAGGTGCTTCAGTAGAATTTGCAGATGCCATGAATCCACAATTAGCTGTAGGAGTTTACACAATAGTTCAACGTGGTGAGGTAAGTAGTAATTTGGCACGTTTTACTGGTGTTCGATATGGTTATGACCGAACCTACTTTGGTGCTGAGGCAAAGCGTCGTATTATGTTGGGAACCCACACTCTCAGCAAAGGGTATGCTGACAAGTATTACGATACGGCTCAAAAAGTCAGGACTTTATTCAGAGAAGATTACACACAGTTATTTGCTCAATACGACATTTTAATTTCATTAACTTCACCGGGATATGCTAAAAAAATAGGCGCTTCTGAAGGTTCGGCAATGTTTGGTGAATTAGAAGATATGTTACTTGAACCAAGTTCAATTACTGGCTTGCCAGGAATTAGCGTGCCTTGCTACAGAGATGAAAAAACTAATTTATTCTTAGGTATGAATATTGTAGCTCCAATGTGGCAAGAAGAAAAAATGATCCAAGTGGCGCATGCTTATGAGCAGGCTACTCAATGGAATACATGGACTTCAAAGAAGGGAAGCCTATGAAATACGGATTAATCTGCGGTATGGAAGTTCATGCCGAATTAAAAACAGCATCTAAAATGTTTTGTGGATGTAAAAATGATCCATTTCATGCTGAAAAACCAAATATATATACTTGTCCTGTTTGTTTAGGAATGCCTGGGGCATTACCAGTTCCAAATAAAAAAGCCATTGAATGGGCTATTAAGTTGGGTTTGGCCTTGGGATGTGAAATTAATTTGTTTTCTAAGTTTGATCGAAAACATTATTTTTATCCTGATCTACCAAAAGGTTACCAGATTAGTCAAGCAGATTTACCATTTTGTATCAATGGTAAAGTTGAAACAACTTTTGGTCCGGTCAGAATTCGTCGAATTCATCTAGAAGAAGACACCGGTAAATTACTTCACCAAACAATTGCTGGTGAAAAAGTAACGTTAGTCGACTTTAACCGGAGCAGTGTGCCATTGATTGAAATTGTTTCTGAAGCAGACATTAGATCTCCAGAACAAGCAATGGAATATGCTCAAAAATTGCGCCAAATCATTAGATACTTAGATATTGGTGACTGTGACATGGAAAAAGGTGGCATGCGGGTAGAAGCAAATTTATCACTGTTACTTTTAGAGAAATTCCCAGAAGGTATTCCTGTTCCAATAGATGAATCAAATTTCTTACCATATAAAGTTGAGTTAAAGAATATTAATTCATTTAAATTTATGGCCGCAGCCGTCAATTATGAAATGAATCGTCAAGCAGAAATTTTAGATTCAGGGGAAACGCCTGCTCAGGAGACACGCGGTTGGAATACAGCAAAACAAGAAAGTTTCCCGCAAAGGTCAAAAGAAAACGCCGAAGATTATCGTTACTTTCCAGATCCGGATATTCCTCCTTTCAGATTCACTCAAGCTCAGATTGAAGAGTTGAGAAATGAACTGCCAGAGATGCCAGAAATAGTAGCACAGCGTTGGGCAGATGAATACGGAATTGAAGCTAAGTATATTGAGCCAGCTTTAGAGTCGCAAAATTTGGTACAATGGGGTGAGGAAATTGTGACGGCAGCCAAAGCTAGTCAACAACAACCAAATAAAGTCTTTTCAGCTTTATTTAATAAAAAGATTCCGGCTAAAATTGGTGATCCCGCTCAATCATTAGTAGATCAATATATTGCCTTGACCAGTCATGAGCAACTTGGAGATAATGAATTACGGACAGCCGTTGAAGAGGTAATGGCACAAAATGAAGATGCTGTCACTCGCTATAAAGCAGGCCAAGTCCAATTACTCGGCTTCTTTATGGGCCAAGTCATGAAATCACTCGGCAAAAAAGTTGATCCACAACAGATCAAAGCAACAATTGAAACAGTTTTAGGTTCGTAACGTATGGCTCAAGATTTCGTTCATTTGCATTGTCACACCCAATATTCAATTTTAGATGGGTTGGCAAAAATTCCTGACATGTTAACTGCTGTTCAAAAAAATGAACAAAAAGCCATGGCTATTACTGAACATGGGGTGATGTATAGTGCTTTGCATTTTTATAATGCAGCCAGAAAAGCAGAAATCAAAGCTATTATTGGACTGGAAGCGTACATGGCAAAGGGTTCACGGTTTGATAAACAAACTAAAATGGGTGCCGATCAAGCTCATATAACCTTGTTAGCGCAGACATTTCAGGGCTACCAAAACTTACATCGTCTGACAACTATTGCAAATTTTGAAGGATTTTCATACAAGCCGCGAATTGATGAAGAAGTGTTATTTAAATACAGTCAGGGATTGATTGTAACTAGTGGCTGTATGAGCAGTATCTTTAATAGATTGCTGCTGGCAGGCAAAGAAGAAGAGGCTATAGAAAAATTTAAGGTTTATAAGGAACAATTTGCTGGCCGTTTTTATGTTGAGATTCAAAATCATCCTGGAGTAGAAAATTTAGCTGAATTAACTATCAAACAAATTGAAATAGCAAAAAAGCTTGATTTGCCGTTAGTTGCTACTAATGACGTCCACTACGCAAATAAAGATGATGCAGATGCACAAGATGCCCTACTGTGTGTTCAGACTAGAAGATTAATTTCTGACACTCATCGGATGACAATGATGAATTCGCCTGATTATTACTTGCGATCAACTCAAGAAATGGTGGAGTTGTTTAAAGAAACACCTGAAGCTATTACAAATACGTTGGTGATAGCAGAGCAGTGTAATGTGGAGATTCCAACCGGTCAATTAATTTTCCCTGATTATCCATTGGAAAAAGGTGAGACAGCTACTTCAGCATTACGAAAACTGGCGTATCAAGGCTTAAAAAAGAGATTTCCCATAGTTTCTTCAGAGTTAGAAGAAAGAGTTGAGTACGAGTTAAAAGTCATTGATGATAAAGGCTACTCAGCCTACTTCTTAATTACTCAAGATTTTGTTAACTGGGCTAAGGCACAAGGAATTGGAGTGGGTCCAGGTCGCGGTTCGGCTGCTGGTTCTTTAATCTCATACGCAATTGGCATCACTGATATTGATCCGATTTATCACGGGTTAGCGTTTGAACGGTTTTTAAATCCACAACGTCCAACACCACCAGATATTGATATGGACTTTGCGGATGATCGTCGTGAGGAAGTTATTGATTATGTGGCAAAAAAATATGGTGAAGAAAATGTGGGTCACGTTATAACTTTTGGAAAGATGGAAGCTCGGGTAGCAATTCGTGATATTGGGCGTGTGCTGGGTATGCCGTATGAAGATCCAGATAAAATTGCTAAGTTAATTCCTAATGATCCTGGTAAAAAAACATCACTTCAGCAAGCAATTGATACTGTGCCTGAGCTAGCTCAATACTATAAGCAACCCAACTTCAAAAAATTGATGGATCTAGCCATGAAGGTAGAAGGAAGTATTCGTCATTCGTCTGTCCATGCGGCAGCTTTAATTATCACTGACAAACCGTTGCATTATTATTGCGCAATTCAAAAAGATTCTAAAACCGGTAAAGCGATTACCCAGTTTGACATGTACGCACTTGACTGTAATATTTCTGACGATGCACTGGGATTATTAAAGTTTGACTTCTTGGGTTTGCGTAATCTATCAATCATTCAAGCTGCCGTTGCGCTGATTAAAAAACATAAAAACATTGATTTGAATGTGTCGACACTGCCACTTGATGACAAAAAAACCTATGCCTTATTATCTGCAGGTGAAACCATGGGTGTGTTTCAACTCGAATCTTCTGGTATGCGTCGAGTAGCTAGAAGTTTACGGCCGAATCAATTCTCTGATATTACTGCTATGGTGGCTTTATATCGGCCTGGCCCTATGGATCTGATTCCGCAATTTATTGAAGGGAAACATAATCCAAGTTCTATCCATTATCCTCATGAATCTCTTGAGCCAGTGCTCAAAGAGACCTACGGAATCATGGTGTATCAAGAGCAGATTTTATTAATTGCTAATATTATGGCTGGGTATACTTTGGGTGAAGCTGACATTTTGCGTCGAGCGATTGGTAAGAAGAAAAAATACTTGCTTGATGAAAATAAGAAGCGGTTTGTTAGTCAATCAATTGAAAAAAAATATACCAAAGAAACGGCTGAAAAAGTCTGGGGGTTCATTGAAGCTTTTGCTAACTATGGTTTTAATAAAGCTCATGCTGCCAGTTATGCCATGATTTCTTATCAAACTGCATATTTAAAAGCAAATTACCCTGTTGAGTATATGACTGCTCTTATGAGTGTTGAGTCTGCCTCTCACTCAATGAATCGAGATATCAAGATTGCGGTGGCGGTAGAAGACTGTAAGAAAATGGGAATTAAGATGTTTCCGCCAGATGTGAATACTTCTGAGGATGATTTTACGATTGAAGAGATGGAGGGTTCTTTGGAAAGTATGGCAATTCGCTTTGGCTTTACGGCAATTAAACATGTTGGTACTCAAGCGATTGAAAATTTATTAGAAACCAGAAAAAGAGTTGGTACATTTACTTCTTTGACCCAGTTTATTCATGAGACAGACAGTCGTAAGGTAAATAAGACAACTTTAGAATGTTTAATCAAGGTAGGTGCAATGGATATCTTTGGCACTCGAGCTAGTATGTTAGAAAACCTCGAGCAAATTCGCCAGACTGCTGCCCAGCTTAAGTTTGACGATCAAGGTCAAGATTCATTGTTTTCAGATGTTCAGGCCGATGCCACAGCCATCAAAGATACTTTTCCCAGCGTACCCGAATATCAAAATCAAGAATTACTATCATTTGAGAAAGAGTTACTTGGGTTATTTTTAACAAATCATCCCATGGCTGCTGCTATGGATGCTGTCAGTAGTAGAGCAACCAAGACTATTGGTGAGCTGGATAATACTATTCATACTGGCCAGATATTTTTATTTGGCGGCGTCATTACCCAACTTAGGCAAATTCAAACAAAAAAAACCGGTGCGTTAATGGCGTTTGGCAAGCTTGAAGATAGAAGTGGCGTTATAGATATAACTATTTTTCCAAAAACCTACGAAAAATATCAAAATGTATTACAACAAGATAAAGTTGTGTTGCTGAAAGCAAAAGTTGATTTTAGAGATGAAGAATTGCAGTTACTAGTTGAAAAAGTGTCGGTACCAGATTCAATTGATGAAGAAAATGTTATTTCAGACATGCATAAGGAGATTTTTATTCCGCGTAAAACTGATAAGGCTGTTTTACAAGAATTAGGAACGATGCTTAAAAATCATCCTGGATCTGAGAGTGTTATTATTTTGATTCCCAATGGTGGGCAACCACATAGAATGTTGTTACCCTATACCGTTAAATGGAATGAAGAGTTAGAAGGTAAGATTGCTCAGTTGTTGGGTTAATATATTTTCCAGAGGGAAGGTTATTATATCATTGTTTTTGAGGGCACAAACAGCTTGCATTTATGTGTAAATGTATCTATAGTTGAGAGGTTATTTACTGAGAGAAACCACAACATGTCGTATCCAAAAGAGCCTCATAATACAAAATACATTTTTGTGTCTGGAGGTGTTTTATCTGGATTAGGTAAGGGAATCACTGCTGCCTCTCTCGGCTACTTACTCAAGAACCGTGGTTATAAAGTAACTACCATTAAGTGTGAGAACTATTTAAACATGGATTCTGGCAATATTAATCCTGTTGAACATGGTGATGTGTTTTTATGTGAGGACGGTTTGGAAGCTGATTTGGATTTAGGCTCTTATGAGCGATTTTTGGATACAGAAGTAGGGCATAAGAATTTCACCACTGTTGGGCAAGTATATAGTTCAGTAATAGAGCGATCTAAAAACTTAGAATATAACGGAATTACTGTAGAAGCATATCCTCACGTCACAGAAGAAGTAATTGCTCGAATTGAAGCCGCGGGTAAAGGTTTTGATATTACCTTAGTTGAACTCGGTGGTACTGCTGGTGAGTATCAAAATGAAATTTACTACGAAGCATATCGGATTATGCACTTACGCCAGCCACAGGATACCACTCATATCCATGTCACCTATTTTCCTGCTCCAGCTCATATTAATGAATTAAAATCTAAACCAACTCAGTTATCAGTCCGAATTTTGAATTCGATGGGTATACAACCTGATTTTATTGTGGGGCGAGGGGAGTTCTGGCTTGATGAAAAGAGGAAAGAGAAGATTGAGTATTTTTGTAATGTGCCCCAAGAACACGTTATTTCTAATCCAGATTTAAGTACTGTCTATGAAATTCCGTTGGTATTTGCTCAACAAGCTTTTGATGAATTAGTCTTGGACGAGTTGGGTTTGCCAGAAGGTAAAGCAGATTTGAGCGAGTGGGAAAAATTTGTTACTACCATTCAACAGCCAAAAACTAATAGAGTTACAGTGGCGGTTATCGCTAAGTATATTGCAACTGGTGATTTTGAGTTAAAAGACTCCTATGTAGCCCTGGTTGAGTCATTAAATATTGCTGGCTGGCATAGTGATACTGAAGTAGAGATTGAGTTTGTAAATGCTGAGGCAGTAGAGAGAGGTGAGACGGCGGCCATGAAGGCTTTGGAAGATGCTAATGGCATTATTGTGCCGATTGGCTGGGGAGAACGTGGCGTTGAGGGTAAGATAAAGGCTATTCAGTATGCTCGTGAGCAGAAAGTGCCGTATTTGGGCCTGTGTTACGGTATGCAGCTAGCTTCCGTCGAGTACGCTCGCAATGTAGTTGGCTTAAAAGATGCTCATACCACTGAAGTACGACCCGAGACTAAGAATCCAATTATCCACGATATCCCATTTGATGCTCGCTACCAAAAAATTAAAGGTTTGGGTAATAGTATGCGTTTGGGTGCGTATGACTGTATTTTAAAACCAGGAACGCTCGCCCACGACATTTACACCAAATATGATGGTTTTAAAGATAAGAGTAAGAATATGATCTCTGAGCGTCATCGTCATAGATTTGAGTTTAATAACGATTATCGCAAGCAATTAGAAGATGCAGGCTTTGTGATTTCTGGTACTTCTCCTGATGATTTTTTTGTGGAAGTAATTGAATTACCTCGAGATAAACATCCATTCTTTATTGCTGTTCAACCACATCCTGAGTATAAGTCTTTACCACTCAAACCACATCCATTATTCGCTGCATTTTTACAAGCGATGATTGCGGAGAGTAAGTCTTAAGTCACTTTTGTTTTGTAATTGCAAAATACCAGAGTATGAAGTAAAATAAGTGGTCTGATTTACTTGGGCTTAAAAGGATCTAATATATGTCACAATATACAACTACTGCAGATAACTTGGTTATCTCAACCGGCGATACTATTCGTATTCATCAAGAAATTGCTGATGGTGCCAAAAGTCGTGTTCAAATTTTTGAAGGTTTGATCATTGGTATGAAGAATCGTGGTACTGGTCGTACTATGACTGTTCGTAAGATTGGTACGAATGGAATTGGTATTGAAAAGATTTTCCCTGTCAGTTTGCCAAGTATCAAGAAAATTGAAGTAAAGCGAAAAGGCGAAGTTCGTCGTGCTAAGCTCTACTTCTTGAGAGATCGAATTGGTAAAGCCGCAACTAAAGTTAAAGAAAAGGCTACTGTCCACGCTACAGCTACAGCAGCATAATTTTGTTGCTGGGCAGAGAGGTGAAGAGGCAGGAGTCGTTTTTTTGCGAGAGTTGGGATACCAGATTTTAGATCAAAATATTGTTTTCGGAAGATGTGAGATTGATATAGCAGCGGTTGATCTAAGTACTGATACGTTGGTTATTTGTGAAGTGAAAACAAGAAGTAGTAAACAGTTTGGTCATCCGACTCAAGCAGTTAATTACAAAAAGATTTGGCATTTGATCACTGCTGGTGAGCAATACATCAGAAAGATCAGATGGCAGAAGGACTATAGATTTGATACGATTAGTGTCACGATTGATAAAGATAGCAGAGAAGAGATAGAACACTTTAAAAATATAACATGGGGTATGTCCAAGCGATAATACCTCAAGCCTCTACAAAACTGTAACGGTTTTGTCTATGGCCCCATCGTCTAGCGGTTAGGACGCCAGGTTTTCATCCTGGTAGCCGGGGTTCGATTCCCCGTGGGGTCACAATTTCATCATTTTCCTCCTTCAAAGACTCAATTAGCTGGAAGGATGGGGATAAATCAGCGGTTCGGATGGTTTTATCTTTCTGAGCAATAATTGAACCTTTGAAAATCTTTTGCAGTAAGGCTTGTCGCTTGGGTAGGTCAAGGTTGTCCCACAATAGACTCAGGTTCTTTAGGAACTGCTCAGAGAACTCCCGCACAATTTGGGTGTCGTACTGTTCAATGCGAAAGTCAGACCGCTCAATCTCTAGTATGGTGATGTGCTGCTGCACTTTGTCTGCTTCTTCTTTTGCTTGCTCTAATGTGTACAACCCTTCATCTTTAGCTTTGCGGATGCTTTTAATTTCTTCCTTGAAAGTGTGGATGCGTTGGTCAAGGTTGTCAGCATCTTGTTTTGTTTGAGCAATTACTTCATCCCAGTTGGTGAACACCATATGCTGAAAGAGTTTAATCACTCGGTCAGTGGGCTGGACTCTGGTAAGTAAAGCATCAAATTGTTTATGCACTTCACCCGCGTTGAGACGCACACCTTTGCACCCCTTCTTACGGCACTCATAGTACGGTACGATGCCACTGTTACCCCTCGATGGTGAAGTGGTAAGTGGATGATTGCACAACTCACACTTAAGCGTGCCTTTGAGTGGGTAGAGTTCTTCATCTTGGTACTGGTAGTTTTTCTTTTTCAAGACGAGGTAATGATACGCCTTCTTCCAAGTGACTTCATCGGTTAAAGGCTGATGCTGACCGATGGAATACTCATCCCATTTCTTGGCGTACATGTTGCCGTAGTAGAAGGTCTTGGATAAGATGCCGTGAACAATCTTGTGGTCTACCTCTACTCGGTAGTGGTCGCCAAAACCTTCCAAGTTCATCATGCGGGCTAACTGGCTTTTGTTGTAAATGCCAGTGGCAGCATTGGTAAACATCCGAGAAACAATAGAGGCAAGTTCAGGGTGTGGAATTGATGCGAGTCCTTTGTTTTCTTCTTTACTGCGAAATGGTCGCTGGTAGCCAATCGGACACTTAAACGGCCACAGACCATCTCTAAACACTTTCTGCATGTTGTCTTTGACCTTCTCGGCTTTGGTCTCATTATCGTATTGAGCAGCAGCCATCAGAACGTTTTTAAGAAACGTGCCAGCAGCATCTGCTCCAAACTGTTCCGTGGCTGAGTAGACCAAAACACCATAAGCTGCAAGTTGAGCAATAAGCTGTAGCCCTTCTGCCATATTGCGAGAAAGTCTATCCATTTTGTACACCACCAGATAGGTGATGTGGTTCTTCTTGTTGGCACAAAACTTAATTAGCTCGGTCAGTTGGGTGCGAGTAGCAACATGCTTGGCTGACTCTCCTTCCTCTCGGAAAACCTTGACTAACTCATACCCTTTCGATTTGAGGTAGTCTTTGCAGATTTTTTCTTGAGTATCTAAGCTGTTGTTATCAACTTGGGAAGGGTCTGAGACTCTGGTGTAGATGATAGCTCGCTTATTTTCCATATTGTGCCGTATTATGGCACTTTTGAGGCGTTTTAGCGAGTGTTTTACTGTTTTTTGTCCGTAACTCGATGAAGAGGTTGAAAAAGAGTGCAGCTGCTTCAATATCACGCTCTAACTCAGCATCAGAAACACCTTGGGCATCTTTGCCTAGGGCTCTGCGAGCTTGGTTGATAGTAAGCGTCTTCATGTCAGTTGCTGTGTTTCAACTGATGGCTACAAAAAAACCACCAGTACGTTTGTACTTGGTGGCTTCACAGCAATACTGACTTGGCCTTTAACACTCTTCACTTTGGGCTTTTACCGCCGCTCTGAGTGACCTATGCACCTATTTCCAATCTGCCGTTTCATCTTTCGTGAGAGCATGAGCAAGCCTGAGGCTTGAGTAGTTGGCTAGTGTGTCTGACAGCAAGTATACACCAACTTTCAGAAAAAAATTACTCTGTCTCCCGACTGTGCATTAGCTCTAGGGCATCTGCGAGCAGGTCAGGAGAAATGTTCATGTAGCTGTTTTGAGTAGCTGAAATGAGTGGGTCTTTCTCACTCATGCCATGGTTAGCCTTGAGAAGAAACATGGCAAAGCGGGTATTGTAGCTACCAGTCAGACCGTTGGTGATGAGCAGCTGCTTCTGGGTATCCCGTATCATATCCATCGTCTGCGAAAAATCAGCATGCTCGAGTTCCCAGTCGTACAAAGTACGAGTGCCAACCCCCAAAAAGGTAGCTAAACCCTCAAAAGTAGGAAAAATGCCTTTATCCAGCCACTCAGATGTGTAATGCCTTACACGTTTGCTAGTCGAGCTAGTATATTTGGTGGGTCGCCCACGACCAGATTTGATTGACATACTTTAAGTATATCAAGGCAGGTGGTTGTTTGTGCTGTACCTACAAAAAGAGCCGAGGGTTAGTCGGC
>Ga0163154_10001891_pt1 | contig 31513 bp, 29 predicted proteins | sample OliLakLV19MP9P1_FD_148649 | JGI IMG/M metagenome (GOLD analysis project Ga0163154, IMG submission 148649) | Freshwater microbial mat bacterial communities from Lake Vanda, McMurdo Dry Valleys, Antarctica - Oligotrophic Lake LV.19.MP9.P1 | ecosystem: Environmental > Aquatic > Freshwater > Lake >... | reverse complement strand
GCGTGGTTTTGCCTTTTTCCCTGGCAGGAAGAATAAAGAATGGTGCCACAAAAGCAGCTATAATTCAACACAGTCTTAAACGTTCCCTGGTACTTATCTGCATTGGTATATTCCTGCGGTCTGCTTACGCCGGGCAAACCTATTTTACATTTGAAGATACACTTACACAGATAGGCATGGGCTATAGTTTTTTGGTGTTGCTGGGCTTCTGTACTAAACGGGTACAATTAGCCGCTTTAATACTTTTATTGGCAGGCTATTGGCTGGCATTTGCCCTGTATCCGTTGCCGGGCCAAGGTTTCGATTACAACGCAGCGGGTGTTACTGCCAACTGGCCACATAATTTACAAGGCTTTGCTGCACACTGGAATAAAAATACCAACCTTGCCTGGGCCTTCGACAGGTGGTTTTTAAATCTCTTTCCAACAGAACATATTTTTCAATTTAACGAAGGTGGTTATGCTACCCTCAGCTTTATTCCTACACTCGGTACCATGTTACTGGGACTAATGGCTGGCAATGTGTTGCATGCCGATAAAACGGCTACAAAAAAATGGCAGTATTTTTTAAAAGCCGGCGCTGTTTTATTGGCTATTGGTTTAGTGCTTCAGATTGCCGGTATAAACCCAATTGTAAAAAGAATATGGACGCCCGCCTGGACCATCTTTAGTGGGGGCATCTGCTTTTTGTTCCTCACTTTATTTTATTTTGTTGTGGATGTAAAGGGCTATAAACGCTGGTCATTTTTCCTGATGGTAATTGGTGCTAATTCTATCGCTGCCTATTGCATTGCTGATGGCGGCGTACTGTCTTATATAAAAAAGAGTTTGTACATCCACCTGGGTAAACAATACGATCAATTATTGGGGGCGCCTTATGCCAGCCTGGTAAGTGGCGGCTTGTCGTTGTTTTTTGTGTGGTTGATTTTGAATTGGATGTATAAAAAAAGAATTTTCATTAAAATTTAATTGTACTTTAAAGGTTAGTACGGAAGCTGGATAAATTTATCGGGCAGTCTGTAGATGCTGTTGATTAAACCAAACAATTATTTTTTTCCTGGTTTGCATCAATTCAAAAAAGTAAAATAAGCACTAACGAATCTGATACAGGCGCTGTGTTTGAAAATTTATTTTCAATTAAATTGTGAATACAATACCATCACCAAAACTGAATGAATTAATACGAATATGAGAAACTGAAGAATGGGAGTTTAAAATTGAATTCAATACACAGCATCAGTATTAACCAATATTGCCTGCTGTAGTTTCATACTATTTTGCAAAAAAAATTAAATTAAAACTGAACGTATGAAAAGTAAATTCCTGCTGCTTCCGGTATGTTGTTTCATCCTGCTTTTATCCTGTAAAGTAACTTTTATAACCGGGTACGATCAGGTGCTTGATCAAACGCTGGGTAAAATGAAAAGAGATTTTAACCTGCACTTTATCAAATTAAGCAGAACCATCAAGGATACCGACCCACATAACCAGGACTTTGTAAATTTTCAGGATTACTACGATAATTTGGAAGCTGATATGATCACCATTAAATCAAGATCACAATCGCTGGATGAAAAAGCAAAAATTGTAAAGGAACAAATAACCAACCTCGATGCGGCTTTCAAATTATTTATAAATCAGCATAAAGCCGGTTTGCCAGACAGGGTAAGCGATGACCGGCACGATATGAGGGATGTAGTAAACACTTCTATTGATGCAATTACAAGGTTGCAGGAAGCCCTTAAAACTACAGGCAAAACTGAATAATAACCATTTAAATAAATTTTATGGCAGCTATTAATTTCAAACAAATACTGGATGAGTCCATTGTTTTTGCAAGAACTGAACTAGGCGGCACCTTTAAAAAATTAAAGCCTTTTGCCGAGCATGAGTTTACACAGTTTGCAGAAAATGCAGCTTTTTTGGCCAAATTAAAATTGGATGGAATTATTGAAGGTGATGAACTCAAAAGCAGGTTGGAGTTGCAGAAGCTTGCCTTAAACAATGTATTACTCACCATTAAAGGTATTGGTCTTGTAAGTGCACAAAACCTGGTAAATGGTATTTTGGCAATAGTAAGTAAAGCTATTATGGGTGCCCTCAAAATCAGCCTGCCGGTGTAAACAGCCGGTGAGGTACTACTTGTAGCGAAAGCAAACTATTGCCTGGAGCATTTCAAATGCTATAGCCATCAGCTGTCGCTCTTTATTTTGGAAGTAAGAATTAATAAATTGCCGTTAAGGTGTGAGGAGGTAAGGCTATAAAAGAAATAAAAACGTCTTTACGTCTAAAACGGCAAAACCAAGCAACCAACCTGGTGCTGCGATATTTATATATGCTCATTTTTAGCTGACTGATAGCCATTCAAATACAATTTCGAATTTTCAGCGTCAAGCTCCTCTTCCCGGAAGAACCTGTCCCCACCTTTGGCATATGCGTCATGCTAAGGATATTACCCATCATTTTTTCTCATATCAAATTAATATTGAAAATTAGTGCATCTGTATTTACGCAAGCGGTGTAGCCTGTTTGTAGCTTCGCCAATACATCAATGCAAACCCTGCGCCAGCGGAGCAGCCTGTAAATTTGAGCATGTAGAAAAATGCAAGGTTGCCCCGCTGGGCAAATGCGGTTTATGTAATAATTTTCTACAAACAGGTTACGCCGCCGGCGTAAAAATACCAATACTAAAAACCTTGAAACCTTCTACAGATATATGGTATAGCTGTTTAATTAACAAATTAGCTTTACGCCAATGCAACCTTTTGGGAAGGGCCGGGGGTGAGGTAAAACGGCCGGGCGAAATAAGCGGTTGTTGTAGAACCTGTAAAAATCTTTTTTAAAAAAAGTGGTACTGCTTTGTTGCGCACAGCGCAGGAAGAATTTTAAACGCACCCCTGTTGCGGTTTTATTTATGCCTGAACCAGCAATCGGCTCTTAAGGATTCGTAATTTTTAAAAATGGTATTGATGGGTGGTCCATGCAAAATAGTATTGGCAAATTGCGTTCGGGCTACAAAATTAAATGCCCCCATATCCAACGTATAGTCTGTTGTATTGGTGATGCTGTAGGTGGCATGCATCTTTGCTAAACTGTCCATCAGCTTTACAATTACGGAGAAAGAACCGCCAATAATTCCGCAATTAAGCAGACTTTTTTCTTTGTTTTCCATCTCGTAATTATAAAATCCGGGTACGGTATTTCTAAAATGTGTGCAATGGTCATGCATCCATTCGTTATCCAGTATTTTTGGTTCATCACCACAAAAAAGGGCAGTGGGGTTTTGCAGGAATAAGGGTTGTATAAATGGATTCTGCAACACTACAACATCTGTAATATCTGTAGTAAAAACATTTGCGATTTGCGCTGCATTGTTGGCCAGGTAATCTTTATAAATGCCGTAGCGGAATATATTGGCATTCAGGCTTTCATTAAATTCTACCCACTTAAAATGTACATAATCATTTTGGTATAAGGCAACCGTTTGTTTTGAAAATGTATTGTGAAAAACAACCGCATTAAGTTTTAATCTTATAATGGATTCGTACCAGTTTTTTATGTAGTCAAATTGATCCTTTTCTAAAGTTTCATTTCGGTTTACATCATATACACCTGTAAATAAACTTGCAAAAATGTAATTTTTTTTTTGATGGGGCATCATGCTGTCTGCAACAATTTAGTTATTCAACGTTTCCATAAAAAGCAGCTGTTTCTTTTTTAGTTTGGCAGAAATACTGTTGCTGTTATTTCTATAGTAAATGTAAGTGCAAAGGTTTACTTTTTTTACCCGGAATTGTAGTGCGGCATTTTCAAAGAAATAGGCATCGGCTGCATAACAGTTTTTAAAAGATAACTGCAAAAAAACTTCCCTGTTGCCGAACAGTGTAGCAAACAGCGTACAGTCATCTACATGAATACTCTTTTGATGATTGTCTTTATCGGGAACAAAATAATCTTCTTCGCAGGATACAATGGTATCTGTAAGTGAACAAATTAAATCTGCATCCTGCATCTCATTTAAGCAGGCAGATAAATGATTGGGTTTGTATTCATCATCCGAATCGATGATGGCTATATAATTACCTGTACTTATCAATACCCCCCTGTTAATAGATTGAGACTGACCGCAGTTATGATGCCGTACATACCGGATTTTATGTTGATGTACCTGGCAGTAGCGTAAAATCTGTTGCCCTAAATAATAATCACTGCCATCGTCAATTACAATTAACTCAAAATTGTCAAAATCCTGGTTTAAAACGGAATCGATGGCTCTTTTTACTAATAAAAAATCGGTGTTGTAAACTGCCATTAAAACAGTTATTGTTGTATTCATCAGGTTGTAAATGTGTGTAGTTTTAGGATAAAATTAATGTTGGTAAAAGCTAAAGGGATAAATAAAGTATTATTTTTTTGTAAACAATAATAAAGTACTATTTAAATTGTTTTACAGGTTAATTTAAATTTCTTTTACTATACACCTGGCACTATCTGATTGTTCAAATAAGTAAATTGTCTGCTTAACCTGCCTGTACAATTATGCGGCGAAGATACCTTTCTCAATGCTAACTGTAAAATCATTAATCCCTGGAGTTAAATTTACATAAACTGTTAAAAATTGGCTGATGGCTTTTTAATCTTTGTTGTTTAAACAGGGTAGCATCAATTACTGGTTGATTATTTAAACAATCATATCACTTTATTAATGATTTACTTGTGGGCACCAATACAGAAAAATTATTGCAGGGTTTTAAAAAAGTTACTTTAAAAAAATACTTTATTTCAGGTGTTTTTAATAACATCCATTACAGTTAACTTCACCAGGTTAATAAAAATCAGTAACATTTACCAGTAACACTTTTTAAAAACAGCATCCGCAATATTGCATGCTTAACCTTAAACCAAAACCACCCACATGTTTAAAAAACCTTTCTCCTTTAATGGACGCATCCGCAGACTGGAATATGGTCTATCTTATTTAGTCTATATTGTTTTACTGGTTGTTGTTTCGCTGTTAACCCAAACAGACTCGGGAGAACCATCTTTGGTGCTTATAATAGTAGTGTTACCGCTTCTATGGTTTTTATTTGCACAAGGGGCCAAGCGCTGCCACGACAGGGGCAACAGCGGTTGGTGGCAACTTATTCCGTTTTATGGGCTGTGGATGTTATTTGCAGATGGCGAGTATGGTGAAAATGGCTATGGCCCTAATCCCAAGGGTATTGGCAATGTAGATGAGGTAGATGAAATTGGAAGTGATATCGCCAATTAAGGCTGAGTTATTAAAACTATTACCAACTACTAACTACGTATACTGCTGACAAACCTTCAGTAATTATTTCTTAATGCCCAACCAAAATCCAGAACTACTTGAGCTGTATCAATTAAGCAAAGTGTTTCAACATAGGCTAAAGTATGGGCTTTTTGTGACACCTAACTTTATTATAGCGTAGGTTATGCAGGTTGTCTTAACTCTGATTTTTGTGATTGAATGATTACTGTGATTCCGACCAATTAATAAATATGTCGTTGTTATCTGTTCTTAATAAATCATATCAATCACAAAAATCAAATGAATCATAGTTCATACAATTAAGAACAAATCAATCAAAGCAATCGACCAAATTATAGTTAGGATATAATGAGCAACGGTCACCAACAATTTTGCGAAATATTTCTTTGCCAGCAAAAAGATAGTTTAAAAGTGTTACTTAATAAATAAACTGTTTACCCGTGTAGCCGATTTTACTAATAAAAATGTCGCCAGCTTTTTTAAGACTGGCGACTGGTACGTAACTATCCCGCTTGGTGGATATAATTTTATCCGTCAATTGGACGGGAAGTTTGCAAAGGGTTTATCAGATTGCAACTGTTCCACCCGATACTTTCTGTAACGGTGTTATAATGCAGGTATTTTTATAAAAGAAGTTATTGCTTGTCTTTTTATTGCAACGGTTGATGTAAAATTGACGTCCTCAATATGCTGATGCAAAAATGAGCAAGTATTATAAATTAAACAAGGGGGTTTACATGGTATTTTATACAGGAAAAACCCTGTATAAAAAAGGGGGAAATATAATTGTTGAAATGGAAATGATGTTGCACATTAGCACATTAAATAAAATTTAAACCAACCTGTTAATTTATGGCAACAAATGAAAAACCGGAACTAAGCTGGAAATCGGTAAAAGGTAAGTCCCTTGCGGAAGATTACACGCCTGGGAATATCACAACTACAGATGACGCTGTCATCGGGATTTACGAAACGCCCTGCAGCGTGCAAATGGGTGATGTGGCAGTAGGCGGAAAGCCTGCCGAACCTTACGGAATACCTATTACAGCAGAACTTGGTATTGGATTGATTGCAGATTTGCAGTACCTGATTCAGCCAATTGTAGCAGCAGCAACCAAAGAAAGTTTTTCAGCGGCAATTACAGATGAATCTTTTGAAACCTTGCAAGAATTATTAAGACATTCTTCCGCTATCACTATTGATAAAAATGTTTTATTAAAAACACTTAGCCAACCGGGTTGCGAAGGCATCAGATTTTATCTCTGTAAAAAAGTAATAGATGGAGCGTCGTATTTATCACTGGTAACAGTTGGCGTAACATCCGATGGGCAGGACCTTCATTACGAATATAAGCCAGACAGATTACAAAACGGTTTAAAGGAAGCAGCATTGCCCACCTCCTCGTTGGTAAGTGAGTACGGTTCGCCACCACCGCCAAGAACTGTTGCATTGGCAAATGCTGTGAGCGATAAATTTGCACTCTTAAAATATGCGTTGGAAGAAACGGAAAACATTAAAAAAGAAAAATTAAAATAACATTATTTGTCGCCCTATAATATTTTATACAACAGTCTTATCCTGGTTGCTTTTCTATTGTCGTTTATAGCCTTCACAAGAGGCTATAAACGTTTCGGTATTTTAAGCCTGCTACTTTTTATTACGTCAATGGTAGAACTTTCAGCGCTTTACCTGATTGATAAAAAAACTGATTTTACCTGGCTATACCATATTTACAATGTAATTGAATATACATTGTTCTGTTCTTTTTTAGTTTATTCCATAGCGTCAAAAAGAATTGTAAGGCTGGTGAAAATCAGCATACCTTTTTTTGTACTTTCAGGGCTGTCATTATCCTACTTTAAATACCAGTTTACAGGCTTCCCGGGGCTTAATATAAACATAGAGGGATTTTTATTGTCGGTTATTTGTGTGTATATTTTATTTAACCTGGAAGTAATAGAAGAAGGCAGTATTTTTAATAATTATAATTTTTGGATATGTGCCGGAATACTGATTTTTTTTGGAACTACTTTTTTTTTCAATGGTGTTTTTGCAAGAATCAGCAGTTTAAGTCTTGAAAAAGCAATGCTGCTGTTTAGTACCATCAACAGGCCTCTAAATGTCATTCTTTACTCATTCATCATAACCGGCGTATCATGTTTACTAGCCAGCAGGAAGCATATTATTCAATAATATTATTTAGTTTTTTTGTATTGCTGCTAATAACCATTATTTTAATTGCCGCTATCCTGTACCACAACAGGCGGAAAAAGTATTTGCAGGAAACAGCCCTTCTCCAATCGCAATTTTCCCAAACCCTGCTGCAGGCACTAATAGAGATTAAGGAACAAACCCTTCAATACATCTCCCGTGAACTGCACGATAATCTTGGACAAATAGCCAGCCTTATCAAGATCAATTTAAACACCCTTCAACTGACCGATATAGAAAAGGCCAATGAAAAGATTGAAGATACAAAAAACCTTACCCGGCAATTAATTGCTGATATCAAATCATTATCTGTTAGTATGGGCCAGGATCGTATTCTGCAAATTGGCTTGGCCAACTCAATTAAATTTGAGGTTGAGCGGCTGAACAAAACGGGAGAATTTACTGCTACGTTTGATTTTTCCGGAGCAATGCCTTTGCTTGATAATGCCAAGTCGGTAATTCTTTTTAGGATGGTGCAGGAAGTGCTGAATAATATGGTAAAGCACAGCCAGGCAAAACAATTCACCATCAATCTGTCTTTTACAGAAAAATTATTTACTTTAGTACTTAAGGACAATGGAATTGGTTTTAATGTAGAAGAAAAATTACGTGCCCTGGGAGCAGGTTTACGGAATCTTACAGCAAGGGCGCTTCTCATTAACGCACAATTACAAATAAAAAGTTTGCCAGGAAACGGCACCACAGTAACAATTGAACTGCCTCTATAAACAAAACCACCTATGCCAGCAAACCCATCCATGCGTTTAGCATTGGTAGATGATCACAAGCTTTTTCGTAAAGGCCTTATCAGCCTGATTAAAATGGTTTGCTTTGATTGTACTATCCTGTTTGAAGCAGATAATGGCCTGGACCTCCAGCAAAAAATATCGAACACCCATATGCCGGATATTGTGCTGATGGATATAAATATGCCCCACATGGATGGCTTTGAAACGGTTCAATGGCTGCAGGTGCATTTTCCCCAGGTAAAAATTTTAGTGGTAAGTATGGTTGAAAAAGAAGAAAGTATTTTGCGAATGTTAAAGATGGGCGTAAGGGGATATTTAAGTAAAGATGTAGAACCAACGGAATTGGGAGCCGCCCTGAATGCCCTAATGAATAAAGGCTTTTTTTACACAGATTTTATTACCGGTAAATTGGTGCTCGCCATTCAAAACGAACATACTGGTGAAATAACAAATGAAGCTGCTTTAAATATATTAACCCTTCGTGAAAAGGAATTTCTTAAACTGGCTTGTACCGAATTAACCTACGGTGATATTGCTAGCAGTATGTTTTTAAGCCCTAAAACAATTGATGGATACCGAACTACCTTGTTTGAAAAACTAAAGGTAAAAAGCCGGGTTGGTATGGCTTTGTATGCAGTAAAATATGGGCTGGTGCAATTGTAAAGCCTTTTTTAAAAAAGCTACTCTTTAATACTGGCTTACGCATGATTTGCCCATAAAAACAATGCCTGCAATAATCTAACGTAAAGAAAATTACAGGAATTAGTTTCGGCTATATTACCAGGTTGCAATTTAACAGGGCAACTACTACCAAATATAATTTCATTACAGGCTCCCGATAGCTATCGCATATGCGTTAAGCTAAGGATATTGCCCCTCATTTTTTAGCACATCAAATTAATATTGAAAATTAGTGCAACTGTATTTACGCCAGCGGCGTAATCTGTATGTAGCTTCTACAATAAATCAATGTAAACTCTGCGCCAGCGGCGCAACCTGCTAATTTGAGAATTATAGAAAAACGCAAGGTTACCCCGCCGGGGCAAAGGCGGTTTATGTTATAATTTTCTACAAACAGGTTACGCCGCTGGCGTAAAAAATACCAATACTAACCCTCCTTGAAACCTTTTTCACATATATGTTATAGGTATTTAATTAAAAAATTTGCTTCACGCATATGCGATAGCTATCGGGATGCTGGCTGAAATTATGTGCAATGGCGCAGTGTGAAGGGATTTGGTAAACCTGCCTGCCGGTAGGCTGGTACCAACCTGTGCCGATCGATTTTGGCATTAGACTAACAACAGCGTATAATCGGCATAAATTGCTAAACCCACTAAACCACACTGCTGTAAATTTTTGGGTGCAGCCTGGTTACTAAACGATTAATTGTTACCTGTAAACAGGAGTTGCTGCGTTGCTTTTTAAAATAACAGGCGGGTAATAGGGGAGCATGGGATAACTGCTTTTTTCTACACTGATGCTCCCGGATATAGAAAATGTTTTTGCATCATTGATATACTGAAGGCCAAGGGAGGCGCTTGAATATATATTGAGTCCGTTTGATTGAAATCCGTTTTGTGGGTAATTTTTATTAATGCCTTGAGTAAGAAACGACTGATTAAAGTTTATATATGCAGGTGCAACCGTAACGTTAGCAAAGGCGTACCAATTGTTATTTAACCGGCGGTTTAGCTGCAAACCTATGGGCGCTGCAATAATAGTAGCATTGCCGCCTTTAAAAAAAGTATAGCTTGTAGAGAGGGCAGTGTACCTGCTGAAAGACCATTTTTTACCAGAGAGGCTATCGATAGGATGTAAATTGTTCGCAAAATTTGCCCTTTGGTTATAGGCTGCAATGTTACCCGGTATAAAAGTTTGGGCATTCACTGTTGCTGTAAACAAGATGAAAGCTATTAAAACAATTTTGTGCATGAAACTACATTAGATGTTAAAAGTACAATTTATTGATTTACAAAAAAACGAGTGGGGAAAAACTTAACAAAATATAGTTGTATTTAAGGTGTCATTTATGAATATTTCCTACCGGGGATGCGGCTGCTCAATAGTTGATATTTATTGAAAATTAAAACTTTAAGATAGAAAAAGAATGTTTATTATTAGGATGAACGAATCTAATATTACTAAAAGCTTCCTTATCTTCAATTGCCATTTAAAGATAACCCGGTTTAGTTTTAAAACCTTAAAACAGTATTACAGAACCAATTTTTGTACAAAAACAATTTTTACAAATTGTAGCTTACAAATTAATAAACCATGGATAAACCCACTGCATATCTGGCATCAAAAAACCACTATCAAATTCTTGACGGCCTTCGTGGTGTAGCAGCCCTAATGGTAGTTGCCTTTCATGTTTTAGAAACCTTTAATGGCGGTAACCGCCTTGTACAAATTATTAACCATGGTTATTTGGCAGTAGATTTCTTTTTCCTGTTATCTGGTTTTGTTGTGGCATATGCTTATGATGACCGTTGGGGCAAAATGACCCAATGGGATTTTTACAAACGACGGCTTATTCGCCTGCAGCCGATGGTTATTGTTGGTTCTTTGATAGGGGCTGCACTTTTCTATTTTCAACAATGCGATATGTTTGCACTAATTGCCCAAACACCTGTGTGGAAGATGCTGCTGGTAATGCTGGTAGGTTGTACGCTGATACCCTTGCTGCCTTCAATGGATATACGAGGCTGGCAGGAAATGCATCCGCTGAATGGGCCAGCCTGGTCGCTGTTTTACGAATACCTTGCAAATATTATATATGCTTTGGTGGTTCGTAAATTCTCAAAAAGGGCACTGGCTGTATTTGTGTTGCTTACGGCTTGCCTGCTCATTCATTATACAGTTACAGGTACACAAGGAGATGTAATTGGCGGATGGGCTTTTGATAAAATTCAGCTCAGGATTGGCTTTACCCGAATGCTGTATCCTTTTTTTGCAGGGGTTTTGCTATCCCGCATGGGGAAGCTCATCCATTTAAAAGGCGCTTTTTGGATATGCAGTTGGATGATTATTGTTATTCTTTCTGTACCAAGAATTGGTGGCAGTGAGCATGTGTGGATGAACGGCTTGTATGAAGCTTTATGCATTATTCTTTTATTTCCATTGATTGTTTCCATTGGTGCAGGTGGCACGCTCAAAGGCAAATATTCAATAAAGGCCTGCAAGTTTCTGGGCGATATTTCTTATCCTGTTTACATTACGCATTACCCATTAATTTATACTTATGTTGCCTGGGCATCAAACAATAAAATTCCAATTGAGAAAGGCCTTTTTATGGGTTTGTTGCTATTTATTACCAGCATCATCATTGCCTATGCCTGCCTCAAACTATACGATGAGCCTGTTCGCAATTGGCTACAGAAACGGTTTCTTGTAAAACGGGCATAATTTTTTAAATACTTTAGAAGAACAGGTGTTCCAAATCTTTATGTAATACTACTAACTTCACTTTAGCTAAAATAACCATTAAATGAGTAATGAAATTAACAAAACCAGCAAAGCGCAAACAGCAGGGCGCATCATACTTGGCCTTTTTATTTCATTGGCCGGCATTGGTCATCTCACTTTTCAGCGGCAGGAGTTTTTGGCACAGGTGCCGCCCTGGTTGCCAATAGAGCCCGATTTAGTAGTTGTTTTGTCTGGAATTATTGAAATATTGTTGGGTGTATCTTTACTATTTTTAGCCAAATACCGTACTACAGTTGGATGGGTAGTGGCGGCTTTTTTCGTAGCAGTTTTCCCCGGTAATATTGCGCAATTGGTTGAGCACAGAGATGCTTTTGGTTTAAACTCAGATTTACTGCGCTGGATAAGATTACCATTTCAACCACTACTCATCCTTTTGGCATTATGGAGTACGGGAGCCTGGAGTAGCTGGAGAAAAAAAGGATAATTTAAAATATTACTTAGTCTTTTATCCGGATAAGTTGTTTCAACGAGCGATGCCAAAACAGTTGATCTTTTTGCTTTTATTATTTTATTTGTTGTAGTTAAATAATGATTTATATTACTCTTGTTTAAACAGGGCATTTATTAAAGTAGTTGATTTCATTCGTAAATAATTAATCATCATAAAAAAACATCATCATGACAAACGTAGATTTGGTTAAGGAGTTATATACTCTTTTTGCTACAGGTAATGTGCCTGCTGTATTAGCACAATTTGACCCTGCCATAGAATGGCACGAATGCAAGGGTATGCCTTTTGTAAAAGGAGACGGTATTTTTACAGGAGCCGAAGAAATTGTAAGCGACGTTTTTATGCAGCTGCCGGTTAGTTTTGATGGATTTAATATTGCTGTAAATGAAATATTTGGAGTAGATGATAAGGTGGTAATGGTAGGTTATTACCAGGGAACAAATAAAGCAACGGGTAATGCTTTTAAAGCAAATGCAACGCATGTATGGACAGTAAAAAATGAAAAGTTGACGCATTTCTTTCAGGCTGTAGATACTGCCACAATAAACAGTTAATTCTTTTTTTTCTTTCACGTTGAGTGTAATCCCTGGTAATCTTCCCTTTCAGTATTGGTGAGTTATTCAGGCATTTTTCGTGAATTGGAAAAAATTACACGATGGTAAAGAAACAGGTTGTTTTATTCTGGAGATAACATTGGCTGGGAACACAATCTTACTTTATCTGTAATGGTGGCGGTATCACCAATTAACTTGTTCTACTTGCGGTTTAGTCAATTACAACAGCAAGTATTTAGATGGGATTATTGTTGTAAAGAATGCAGGCAATTATAATAGAGTTAAAATGCTTCTATGATCGTCAAAAACTATTTCGAACAAAACACCTAATCCTATAAATAAAAAAGTTTACGGTCATCTCGTAACCGTAAACTTTTTTTATAGCCTTGTAATTATTTATTTAAAACTGAAAATAGATAAATGAGCTGCTGCTTTCCTGGCTTAAAATAATCAGCAATAACATTACAGTCCACACCGTTCCAAAAAGCCACCAGCTTAGTTTAGGAACCACGTCAAGCACTTTTGTATTTCGCATTAGCCAGTGGGCTATCACCATACAGGTTACTATTACACTCACTTTAATGATGGATAATGTGGTTAGCATGGGTGCTTGCTTTGCCATAAAACCAAACATCGATTGTAGCAGGTACCATGCCTTGGTAAAGGTATTGGCCCTAAAGAAAACCCAGGTAACATTTATCAGGAAAAAAGTAAACAAGGCAATAGAAAAATTCCTGAGGGTTTTAGGTTTAAATGTTTCGGGCACCGGCCCCGGCACACCTACTTCCCCGTGGGGTGTTGAGGCTATTGAAGCAACTTTATCGTGCCTGTAATCGGCAATGGCTTTTTCTACCCAAAGATAAAATCCATGAAGGCCGCCCCATACTACAAAGGTCCAGTTGGCGCCATGCCATAAGCCACCCAGCAGCATCGTAATCATTAAGTTAATATAAGTTCTCACTTTTCCATTTCTGTTACCACCCAGCGGTATATATAAATAATCTCTTAGCCAGGCAGATAAAGTGATATGCCATCTTCGCCAAAAATCTGAAAAACCAATAGCAGCGTAGGGATAAAAAAAGTTTTGTGGCAATAAAAAGCCAAGTGTCATCGCAACACCTATTGCACAGGTAGAGTACCCTGCAAAGTCAAAAAATATTTGTCCTGAAAAAGCCAATACGCCCATCCAGGCATCCAATGCAAGGAGCTTACCTTCTGAACCAAAAATGGTATTGGCAGTGGCGCTCAGCATACTGTCTGCCAGTACCACTTTCATAAACAAGCCCAGTGTCATTAAAAATAAACCCTGCAGTACCTGGTTTTGCGTTGCTTTGTGTTCTGTTTCAAACTGCGGTACCAGCTGCGGCGGACGAACGATGGGCCCTGCCACCAGGTGAGGAAAAAAGGTTACAAACAAAGAGAAATCCAGCATTGATTTTACCGGCTCGCTTTTTCTTTTGTACATATCTATCGTATAACAAAGTGTGGTAAATGTATAGAAGGAAATACCTGCCGGTAAAATAATATTTGGTTTGGCAGGATGATAATTTGCACCCAGTGCGTTTACCAGTGATACAAAATTTTCCAGTACAAATGTTCCATATTTAAAAAAGCAAAGCATGCCCAGGTTTCCGATTAAACTAACTACCAGCAATAGCCTTTTTTTAGCAACATTATCCTGGGTATAAAGAGCACGGCCTACAAAAAAATCTACTACTGTAGATAACCACAGCAATAAAATAAAAGGCGGATTCCAGGCGGCATAAAAAATATAGCTGGCAAGCAGGAGGTTGATCTTCTTTGTTTTCCAGCTAAAGGGAAGATTGTGCAGTATTAATATCAGTATAAAGAATACGATGAAAGTATAAGAGTTGAAAACCATGGTTGTTTTATTTTAGGTTAAAAAAAGAAGGGTATTCTGGTGTTGCATTAAGCCTGCCCCGATAGCTCTCGGGTGGTGAATATTTCACCATTCACCATTGACCATTCACCAATCGATACGTTGTTTTATTTGTAACATAGCACTAGTTGGCATTGGTAAACCATTGCTTTTCCTTTAAATGGCCGATGAGTGCTTTTGTATAGAGTACAGCATCAGCCGGAGTAAGATGGCTCCATTCGGGGCAGATGAAATCCTTCATATCCGGGTAGTCTTTAAAATAGATGCCGTCACAGTTGGTGATGGCTGGTAATTTGTCGTAATACTCTGCCCTTGGATATTGTAAAGGTTCCGTAGACCAGTAACCTCCGCTGCTGGGTGTACGGGTAAAAATCACTTTTCCGCCCCTGGCTTTTATTTTTGCCACTGCAGTTTGTACTTCCGTAAATATTTTTTGAAGCGTATCACCCCCTGCTCCATGCGTTTTATCCAATGCACCGAACATAGTCCAGATATTTGTGACCCTTCTTTGCAGGTTGCTGTCTTTTACAAACTCGTTGGTCATTTTCTCTTGCCTGTTAAAGTTGGTAGTGGTAAATTTAGTAGGCCATGGTACATCGCCCCTTACTTTTGGGCGGTCATGAAGACCCATCCTGGCCATTAAAGCATTGAGTGAGAAAAGTTCTTTATCCAGAAATAACAGTTGATGCTCCAGTGCAAAACCTATTTTGGCACTTACTTTTTGGGCTGGTGTTACTTCTTTCAAATATTTCAGCCTGTGCTCCAATTCATCGTCTACATTGGGGCGAAAAAATAATACTTCTGTTACGTCTATCACCAATTTGCCTTTAAATTTTTCATCTTCTCCCAGGTTTACTAATGCAGCCCTTGGGTTACTACCGGCAATGGACAACTGTATCGCTTTTTCACCTGTAGTGGCTTCCCAGGTGGGAATATCCAAATCAAATTTCATGCGGGAGGAGCCAATAAAAACAGTGGTTTTATCAGCAGGTTCATAAACCATCATCCTGTTTTTATACCACATGGCATCATCGTCATTATAGCCCAGCACGTAGCCGCTGCTGCGCCAGTAAAATTCCCAACAGAACAGGAAGACAGTTGAGAGTACCAGCACTAAAATGGCTGACTTTTTCAATGAAAAATTAGGCATAGTTTGTTTGGTTGTTTTAGGTAAAAAGTAAATTCAATAACTAATAGGGGAGTAGTAGTTCAAAGGGATTGGAAATTGTGGTGTAAGCTTTAACAGCGGGAGATTAAATTGTTATTATATTTTGAATAACAAATCTTTGTTCAGTAAATATGGAATTTTTAAATGAATAAACAATCATTTTAATTTTTTAATAATTAGTTTTTTATTAGTGTAGTTGTATTTTAAAATGACTGTTATATTTATGCTGCAAACAGAAAGATAGAAAATAAGCAGAAAGTCTTTTTTAAAATAATTGATATTGTAGTATACAGCTTACAAGATAAAAAAATGCAATGTATATACCCTCTTTAGGGTATTTTTTAAAACGTTGGTTACACTTATCTTCAGCTTTTTTATTAAGAGAATCTTTATACTACCTCTACCTGTAAACTAAACCACTAAAATGTTTCAAAAAACTTTCTCCTTTAATGGCCGTATCCGCAGAATAGAATACGGACTATCTTGCCTGATGTATTTTGTTGGCCTCGGTTGCGTATCCCTGATCACTACCTCGGTTGAATCAACCTTAGTTCTTTCCATTAAAGCAGTACTGGTTATTCCTTTGTGCTGGTATATACTGGCACAGGGAGCCAAACGCTGCCACGACAGGAGTAACAGTGGTTGGTGGCAATTAATTCCGTTTTATGTATTATGGATGTTATTTGCCGATAGCCAGGCAGGCGAAAATGGCTATGGCCCAAATCCTAAAGGTATTGGTAATGAGGATTTGGTAGCTGAAATTGGAAATCAATCACGATAGCAATTCTTCATTTCGTAAGTTGTGAATAATACAACAACATGAAAAATTTTGCTGATAAAGTAAATGCCTTCAATAAAAGCCTTTTGTTTAAAGGAGTATTACCTGCTGGCATTAATATTATGAATCCTTTTAAAGATGATAAAAATATCATTGCCACTTCATCAGCATTTTATAATAAATATTATGGTGACAACCATGCCAGGCATTTAATTCTTGGTATTAATCCGGGAAGATTTGGAGCAGGTCTTACAGGCATTCCATTTACTGATCCCAAAAGATTAATAGAAAAATGTGGGTTGCCTTATACAGGTGAATCAGCGCATGAGCCTTCCTCAGTATTTGTATACGAGGTAATAGATGCCTTTGGAGGGCCTGAAGCTTTTTATGAAAAATTTTACATCAATTCTATCTGTCCGCTTGGTTTTACTTCAATCAGTAAAAAGGATAAAACAATCAATTATAATTATTACGACAGTAAAGAACTTACAAAAGCAGTGTATGATTTTATAAAGCAAAGTATTCAACAGCAACTGACATTTGGTATTGAAACGGATTTGGTATTTTGTTTTGGAATGGGTAAGAATGAAAAATTTCTGCGGGCACTCAATGATGAAAAAAAGTACTTTAAAAAAATTGTTGCCTTGCCACATCCCCGGTATATTATGCAATACAAATCAAAATTAAAACAGGATTACATCAACATGTATCTGGCTGCTTTTAACCAGGTAAAATAAATTGGCTACAGTATTTCAACTTTCGGGTACAGTATATTATTTCCGGAGAAATGTTTTTTCACAGGCTGGTAGTTATTGACTGTAGTATTGTTAAAAACTAGAAATGGTTAGCATACTTTGGTAAAATGTATATTACCATACCTTGTTATAAAAAACTTTTTGCAGCAAACAGAAGAAAGTAACTTTTTGTTAATCGTATAAATAGTTAATGTTTTTTATAACGTTGGAAGATTCAAAAAATCCGACAATTTTAAGAAATAGATTTATAAAGTTGCCAGGCTTTAATACACCCTTTGCTAATTTTAAAACTTGCAGATCAATTGTTTGTATGTGTATAATTTGTTGGGTGGAATCCATAACGGATAATACTACTGCATTCGTCCATGCAGCTTTTCGTGCAGCAGCAATGCTGAAATTAATAACTACCTTTTCTTCCTTTATATCATTCAAAAAACGAACGGGGAAACAGATTTCTGCCAGGTCCTTCTTCATACTATTTGTAAGGTTGGATATAATGTCGTTTATCTTTTCAAAATCATTTTGCAACACATTTATATTTTTGCCTGCGCACACTTCAGCGGCAGCAATGCCAAGGTCAAGATTTATATGGGCATTAATGCCCAATATTAAATGTTGCAAAACAATGTAATCGTTTTTTGCTGCAGCTTCAAATGTAGCCTGCCAGGCTTGTGTAGCTGGTTGATTGTTTGTAAATGCATCGTAGGCTGCAAGATACCTGTCGGCAAAAATTACATCCAGTTTCTCCATGCGTGGGCCATCTTCAAAGAGATGGTTGGCGATTCCCTGCTTAACTGCAATGGTCATTTTTCTGTACAAGCAGGCAAAATAGCCAAGTCTGGAAGATTGCTTTTTGCAGTTGCCGATAATAACGTCAAGCTGTTCAATTACTTCATCTATAGTTGTTACTTGCATTTTCTTACTTATTTTTCTGAATAAAATTATTGCTACAGTATCTTTCTATAATCAGCAGTATTAAAATCAGCAACAAAGGTTTCATTTTATTGCAATAAAAAAATAGCTGTTTTAAAGTTACTAAACAGTTGCTCAATTTAACAATTCAAAGTTTGCAATCAATGGTTTAGTAATTATAAATCCAATGAGTTTGAATTGAACCCAATATTTTTCGCATCATTTCAAATAAGGATTCATCTGTTATCTTTGTACTTTATGCCGGTAAAAGACCATTATAAAACGCTGAAAGTGCCAGCCCAGGCTTCAATAGAAGATATTAAAAAAGCTTACCGCCTGCTCGCCCAGCAATACCACCCTGATAAAAATAATAACGACCCTTATTCCATTGCTTATTTTTCTGAGATAAAGGAGGCATACGAAACTTTAACCAACCCGGTTAAAAAAGATATTTATCTGCAGGAGCGGTGGTACAACAAAGCTACCGGTAATAGACGTACCCGGGAAGTTATTACTCCGGTAACTATTTTAAAAGAGGTACTTGAATTTGAAAAATACACTTCAACAATGGATGTATTCAGGATGGACAAGGAGCGATTATTTAACTATATGAATGATTTGCTTAGTGAAAATACCATCAGCCAATTGCAGCAATTCAATGAACCTGAAATTAATCAGCAAATAGTACTAACCTTGTTAAAGCCTGTTCGTTTATTGAAATCTGAAAAGGCTTTGTTGCTCAGGGATAGGTTAATCAAAATGACAACTGGTAACAATAAGAGGCAGTTGTTGATAACAGATACAATAAAGGAAATACAGAAAGAAGAAAAATGGAAAAAGTATGAATGGGTTTTTGTGCTGCTTATTACCCTGGCAATCCTCCTCCTCATCAGGTTTGCTTCAATTTAATTGACGAGATTATTTTGAATTTTTTTGCAATTCGTTGATAACTATCCGCAATTGGTGCAACCAGATAACCCACTATAATGATTCTGGTGAAGCTACATTTGAAATCTGCTGTAAAGCCATAGTTCATTGAATAATTTTAATGTATTATAAACAAATATCCCGGATTCATTTGTGAATCCGGGATACTTATTTTCTTAAATATTATACTACCAGTTTTTCCTTTAAACTTTTATCACTTTAAGTGTTTGAATAGTATTTCCCTGAATCACTTTAATGATATACAAACCACGTACAAAATTACTTCCAAATTCATAGGTTTTATTGGTAATGCCTGCTGTTTGAAAAACAATTCGTCCGTCTTCACTCATCACTACTACATTTATTTTTTCATTTATTTTACCCTCTACCAATAATTTAAAGGTTGATGTGGTTGGATTTGGGAAACTACTTATTTTTAACGTGTTTAATAACTGTACTGCATCGGTGGTAGCCGCTGTTTTGGCAGATGCACTAGTTGCTGAAATTCTTGCGGCAGTAAGTTGAGTAATACTTATAGTCGCTGTATTTGAGCAGCCATTTGCATCGGTTACGGTAAAGGTATTTGTTCCCAATTTTGCAGTAAAGGTACCAGTACCTGTGTATGGCGAAGCACCTCCGGAAGCAGATACAGTTAGTACATTTGACGCACCAGAAGATACAGCCGCTTTTAACACTACAGCAGTTTGATTAATTGCTAAACCTACTGTTGATTTTGCCCCTGCAGCATCTGTAACTGTGTAGTAATTAATGTTGCCTATTTTGCTTGTATTATCCCACTGTATCAGTTGGTTGCGGTTTGAACTCCAAAAACGAACGGCACTGATATCTGCTTCAAATTGTCCGTTGGTAACTACGTTACTACTTATGAGTTCTCCGGTTGGCGTTGCTTCAAAAAAGGCAAGGTTATCCAGGTAGGTGGTTCCTGAATTCTGGGTAAACCACATGTCAATTCTTGCAGCAGCATCTGAAACCGTAGGCTGAAAAAGAATTTGATGATTTTTTATTGATGCTCCAAAAGTAGTAGTTTGAGGAGAAGCAAGTGCTGTAAAAGGCGTTATATATTTTTTGAGTTGAATGGATATTTGTGCATTATTGGAGGTACCCAGCGTACTAAACCTTAATACATAAGTTTTACCTGCAATAATTTGCCCGACAGATGCATATATTGTCGTTTGAATTGTTGATACACTGGGGAAAGATATTTTTAATGCTCCTTTACCTGCATTGGTATTAAAGCTACCGGTGCCGGAATAAGGACTTGCTCCTCCATTTGCTGAAACAGTAACGGATGAACTGGTTGCGGTGCAATTTACAGCAGCCTGTGTAGCAGCTGCTTTCATTAGATTACCACCAGTAAGGGCATTCACAGTTACCTGTATGGTATCTTTTCCGATAGCTCCGGAATTATCAGTTACTTTTAATTCATATTGATAAACACCTTCAATTAAACTACTAATTGTAGTACTAGCCGCAGCAGGCGATACAATTGTACCTGCAGTTGGCCCGGAAATTTTTACCCATGCATAGCTCGCAATTGTTCCATCAGTGTCTGTACCTGTTCCGGTTAATGATACAGTGTTTGTTGGCAGCGTTATTACCTTACTTGTTCCTGCAATTGCAATCGGAGCTTTATTTGAAGTAGTTGTAGTTCCATTAGGAATAAGCACCTTACTGCTCCACGCTGGTATGGTAACGGAATTATTATAAACATTTCCAAACACATCTTTTTTGCTAAGGCCAGAAAAGGAAACCACTTTAGGAGTGCTACTTGCATTGTATTCCAACGTGCCTCTATTATCTGCCACATAGGTACTATGTGTTTGAAAGCCAACTATTGCTTTTTCATAGTCAATTGTTCTGGCAGATTGTATGTAACCAGTTCCATTTTTTAATACAGTTATTTCAAACATTGATGTATCTGTGCCAGGCTTTAATGAATAGTAATTACTATCAACTTTGCCTATATTTTGTATTGATTGCAAGATGGTAAAATTTGGATCATCTCTTGCAGCATTGGCATATGCAAAACGATAGGGATAAAAGATATTTTTTGTTATTCGCAGCCCTATAACAATTTTGCCATTCTTGAGTCTTTGGGTAGAAAATCCAGAACCGGTATTAAAGGTAGTGTTGTTTGTAGCTGTAATGCGCTGGTTATTGTTTCCGTGAATACCAGCCTTAGGAATGTATGCAACTGTATTTGAATCTATTAATACATCTGCCGCACCGTCATCTACATAAATACCATTTACTGAGTTTAGTTCAGTTGGCGTATTTGTTCCCTTGTTTTGTCCTACCCCGTTAACTACAATGTTGCCAACCACATTACGATTAAACCTTTTTTGGTACTTAGTTGTGTCGGAAGATTCGGCTGTGTAAATACCAGCTCCATCCTCCCTTACCATACAGTAGTTGTCTACCAAATTGTATTTGATGTAGGTATTATTTCCAAACCATGCAATACCTACATATCCACTATTTGTAACTCTGCAATAGGTTATGTACACATTACTTCCCGCCCTGTTTAATATACCATCACCTCCATTATTTTCATTGCTTGTTTCCATACCTGCTATCGTTGCAGTACTATCAACAGTGCAATTAGTGATGGAAGAAAGAGTGAAATTACTGTTATTGCTAACTTGTATTGCGGATCCTAAGCTATTTCTGACAGTGCAGTTATCTACTTTAACATTACTCGCAGACAGTATATTTATTGCTTCTTTTGCGCTATTGTTTACATCGCAATTAGTAACTGTATGATCTACACCTGCTAGTATATAAATTGCCATTTTTCCAGCACCAGTAAAAGATAAATCTCTGATAGAAACATTTCTAAAATACCCAGCGGAATTACTAATCAATATATCAACTGTAGAAGCTTGAATGGTGTATGCAGTTGGATTATTATTACTAAAATACATTCTTAGTTTATTGTTGGTACCATCTTGCCACCATTCCCCGTCCTGGTCAAGTGTTCTTGGGTCTCTTTGAAAGAAATACCCATAGTTTAATCTTGGGGCAGTTGAATGTGCGGCAAAACTTACCACTCCAGCCGAATGAGTGGTAACTATTTTCCTTAATATCTCCCATTTGTTTATTCTTATTGCAACTTCGGCACCTTTCCAATTTGTTACCGATGAAGATGCCGGGCCGGTAATGGATGAGGTTGTAGCTGCGGTATAAATTAAATATCCTTTATTTGCTGCATCTGCATTTGGGTACCGGCCTATTTGCTGAATTTTACTATTCCTTAAAACTAGGTTATTGGTTGCTTTTACACCGGTGGTTGGTGCTTCCCAAATATTGCCTCCTTTATTTACCCAACCGGTAATTGTTGACAGGCCGGAAATTAAAGGTTTAGCTCCGGTACCGTATGCACCATAAGTAAGATTATGCTGCCTTATTGCGATACTGCCGTAGAACATATCTCCACGTTTAAATAATATGATATCATTCATTGCAAAATTAAAACTGTTGATTTTGGCTATTGTTTGCCATGGAGAAGCTTCGGTTAAACCTGTATTTGAATTATTGCCGCTTGCTGAAACAAAATACGTTTTAGCCTCTAAGGATGTAGCGATTAATAAAAAAAACACAAACAGGAAGTTTTTTCTGTTTCGATTTTTATTAATTTTTTTTAGGTGTTTTGATAGGAATTGAATCATTGGTTTGTTTTTTGGAATTGGAAATTTAGGTTTATATGAAATTTTCGAAATAAATTGATTTTAATTTTTCTTAGGTTTCTTTTTTTAATTATTAGTTAAAAAAAATACAGTATTTATCAGGCATAGCATGCCCACATTAATTTTTATAAGACTTATTAAAGTCTTATAATCAATGTTTTAAATAATAAGGGTTGTCAAATAAAATTAAGGTAAACGTGCTTTTTAAGATGTAGGATTAAAATTTACTTCTTTGTTTTAAAGCGTAGACCGCAACTATAAGGTAACGAAGCAGCCATATTCAAATACTATGCCAAGCGGCAAATTTGTTGATAAGTTCGATTAATGATTTTTTTTGGGATATTTTCTTTCAAAACTGCATATAATATTTCCCATCGAATAATAGGGGTCCTTACATGTTTTAGAAAAACATCTTGTTTATTGTTCATAAAAAAAAGGTTGTATCATTGTTAGGACACAACCTCTTTTATGTGTTGGAATCTAAAAAAATAAAATGGTGGGACTTTATTGTTTCACTACTTTAAGAGTTTGAATATTACTTCCCTATATCACCTTAATTATATAAATACCAACCGGAAAATTACTTCCCAACAGGTAGTGGTTATTTGCCACCCCCTCAGTTTTAAAAATTATTTTCCCATAAACATCCAAAGCAGCGATCGATATTTTATCATTTCTATTTCCTTGAATGAATAAATTGAATGCCGTATTAAAAGGATTGGGGGAAGTGTTGATTTTTAGCGTATTGTAAGAATTATTATCATCAATATTTTGTGTGGGGCCAACTACAACACGATTACGGGCATTTGATATTTTTGCCCCGGTTAATTTATTTACCCTGTAAATTGCAGATGCAGGAATACAGTGTTTTAAAAAACATCACATTCGTAAATAAAAATAAAAAAAACGGGTTCCCCTCTTTTAAAATACAAACTATTTATAGCATCTTTCCCTGCTTCTAATAAATAACGTCGAAGTTTTTAGACCTAATTTGTACCCATAATTAGATAGCGTTAAAACATTTGCTATAAATAATTTGCTTCCCTTATCGGCGGTGTTTTAAAATGTGTAGAAGCCATATTAGGGCCCGTTGATAAATCCGATAAAGCAAAATCCATATCCCTTACGGATTTTTGCAGAGCTGATATCAAAGTTTTAGGCAGTACCACTTTCATCTGCAATAAGCTTTGAGAACAGCGGCAAAACAAACCATGCTCCGTCAAAATATTTATAGTCTAATCTCATTAACAGTTAAATTTACATTAATCTGTACAGTATCTTTTATAGTTGCTCCATCATTATCTGTTACCGTCAATTCATATTGGTAAACTCCCCCTACTAAATTGTGTAAAATAAATTTCCTCAAATTAAGACAAATCAAGTTTAATTTTACAAGCCATTGAGGAGATTGAAAGAACCCGATGAAAGCACATCGCTCTATTTCAGGCTAAGGCTTTAATCCTGCAATTAAATTAATAGTAATCGCTACTACAAATGTATTGAGGGCAAAAGACAATAAACTATGTGCCAATACAGTCCTTCGGATGGTACGGGAAGGTATTTCTACATCCGAAACCTGGAACGACATGCCAATTACAAAAGAAAAATACGCAAAGTCCAGGTAGTCTGGTTTTGTTTTCCCCGGGAAATCGAGCGGCTTACCGACTGTTGTATCATCTATTTCTTTAAAATAAAATAAATGGGCATAATGAAAAGTAAATATCGTGTGCACCAGTACCCAACTCATCATAATATCCATCACTGCAACGATAACGGCAATTGTTTCATGACCGGGTATTTTGTCTTTGGAAATCATAAGGAGTAAAACCGTAACCATACTGGCGAAGCAACTTACCAGGATACTTACTAAAACAAAGAATCTGCTACTATCTTCCGTATTGGCTTTTTTTTTAATATCCGCAATAGGCAGTGAAAAAAAAATGATTCAACTGGAAATCATAAACGAAACAGCAAATACTTCCCAAAGTATAGTAGCTATCAATACCCCATCCAGCTGGCTGTTTTGGATGAAAAAAAACCAGCAACGCCAGGCCAAGGCTTAACAATATTCGTTGCAGCGGATGCAAGTGTAAAAGATATTGCTGTTTTTATTGCTGGTAAAAGTTATTGCCATACGCTATAATATTTTGAAGTAAAGCAATTTTTATTTAATTGATTAAGCAAAGCAGCTTCAACAGGCTCGCCATTTTCGCTCATTAATTCCATAGTACAAAAAATCAGAAAAGCAGTTAAAAATTACTTGCTGGTTTTTCATCGTTTTTGCATATTTAGGTTGTACCAGTAAAAAGAGAAAGGGAATAAAAAATTAAAAAAAGCCGACTAACTATGTAAATCCCAATTTATGAAATCAATAATAGGCAAACTGTATGATGGTTTTTCATCAAGCTATAATATTTTTCAATAATTCGCCTTTTGTATTTTAAAATTTACAGATTGGGTTACCTTGCATTAATCTCAAAAGGTTCTTTTATTAATCGTAAAAAAAATTCATCCACTAAATTACTTTATCATCATGAACAATCTTAACAATAAAGTTGCCTACATAACCGGCGGCAGCAAAGGCATTGGATATGGAATTGCAAAAACATTAATCGATAATGGCATGCGGGTAGCCATTACCAGCCGTACGTTGGAGGCTGCACAAGAGGCGGCTAAATCTTTAACGGATGATACTTCCAGGGTATTGGCGTTGCAATCGGATGTAAGTTCGCTGGCATCCGAAACAGCAGCAGTAAAGGCAACAACAGCTCATTTCGGTGAGCTGGATGTGCTGGTGGCCAATGCAGGCGTAGGTCATTTTGCATCTATTGAAACCCTCACGGAAGAAGCCTGGAAAGAAATGATTGATACCAATCTTACCGGCGTGTTTAATAGTGTAAAAGCCAGCGTTGATGCGTTGAAGCAAAGCAAGGGATATATTATCACCATTTCCAGCCTGGCTGGTGCCAATTTTTTTGCAACTGCTTCGGGTTATAATGCCAGTAAATTCGGGTTGGTAGGTTTTTCACAGGCAATCATGCTGGACCTTCGGCAATACGGTATTAAGGTTACTACCATCATGCCAGGTTCTGTTGCAACCCATTTCGACAATCATATACCCACCGATGCGGATGCATGGAAGATACAACCTGAAGATATCGGCCAGATGGTGCTGGATCTGTTGGAAATGAACCCACGAACCTTGCCGAGCAAGATAGAAGTAAGACCATCAATACCTGGAAAATAATTGAAAATAGAATTTGCATCATTAGGCTGTATTGCTACAAATAATACAAGACTGAATTTTATTTTAGGCTTCAGATATCGATTGGGATGTTTTGCCTGAAATTCATGATTTTTTTTGAATGCAGGCTATTTTAAACCAGCCTGTCTAATAGACAGCTTGCTACCTGTGCAGGTGCATTTGGGTAATGGACTAATTTTAAAATCCAATCGTTATAAACTCGTTGCAGGCGTTTTTACGACGGTTAAAAAAAGCATGTGATCTTCATCCAAACTTTACGCTAATGTTTTTTTGATAAGTGTAACGTAAAAAAATGGGCAACAATCAGTCAATTTAAATAATTTTAAAAGTACCGTTGGGCAGCATATAAAAGAAAGACAGATCAGCTAAAACATAACAAAGGCAGGCATTTATGCAACAAAATAAGTTAGATTACTTTTCAATACAATTTCAACAATGGTTTTGCAAAGCCTTGATTATAAAGGGTTGTAAGGTTGTTGTATATTTTGGGGCAACAACTGGCAATAAAACCCACTAAAAAAAGTAAAAGCACATCATAAAGAAAAGCAAAAAGTTGATTCGTGTAAATTGTGCTTGTCCGCATTATAGCGACTGCCAGTTTAAACATAACGGATTATTGTAACTGCAGAAAAACAGTATCCTGTAGCAATTTCAGGTACTGCCACAACTCTTCCGCAGTTACCACAACCTGTTGTTTCTTCTTGAAATGCTCTTTAATCTTATTAATAAAATTTCTGCCATACCTATTGCTTCTGCTTGTGATTATTTGTTTGTCTTTAGAGATTGGTTAGTGAAATTTGTTGGTTAATGATAATTGTTATTTTCGGAGACGGATTTGTCAAAAGATATCAGAACGATAAAGGCCTGCACTTACGGCAGCTGGGGATTGCTGTAATTCAACTTTGCTTGGAATAGACTGCAAAATGATGACATGAAATACGGAAGCTGATATCATAAATAAATAAAGCCTTTAATAGTAAAATAAATTACGCCTTCTTCAAACTACCAAACACCAAATCTTCTAAAAAGGAAACTACTTTTCCCTCGTCTTTGGAATTACCAAAATCGGTTAATGACGGAAGATTGTTCATAAAAAAATTCTGAAAATGTGCCATTTCAATAATGGTGCTTGCAAGCGACCTTGGATATTTATACCTGGGGCTACATTCTAAAATAATTTCGGCAATGGCAGTACAAAGGTCCTTGTAGGGTTTAAATAGCTGCTCCTTATTATCTTCAGATACATGCCTGGTTAGATAAGCTTTTGAACCTTCCGCAATTATTATCTGGTGAAGTAAGCTTTCATTTACATAGCTGAAATTTTCATCGTTCACAACTCGTGTAGCCAGAAGTATGATAACTTTTTTGAGCCTGGCACCAGGGCTATTTATATTATTAGTATGATAAATAATCTGATACCGAAGCCAACTCCAATACCAGGCGGTAATATACAGCAGCAGGCGGTGTTTGTTTACAAAGTACCTGTAAATACTAGCCTCTGTACTCTCAATTTCTGCTGCCAGTTTTTTAAAAGTGAATGATTCAAAACCGTTACTATTAATCATCTGTATGCTATGCTGAATAATTTTTTTTCCCAATGCCGTTTCCTGTGGGTCACGATGAAAAAGATTTCCATCCATTTCAATTTGAATCTGCATTTGCATAAGAAAAGTGTTGATTGGCAATACTATAGAATATTTGATTCAACCAGTTCAGGTAATGCCGTTAAATTAAATACATTTCCAAATGTAGCGCTTTTGTGGATAATAGTAAGACTATCATAAATCATAGTTAAATATGATATTGGTCATAGGTTTTTGCATTATTAAAATGCACTTTTACTATATATAAAACACCAAAGCAATGAAAAAGATACTGGTTCCCACCGACTTTTCAAACAACGCCCTAAAGGCAGTTGACTATGCGGTTGCTATTGCCGAAAAAGCCGATGCAGAAATAATATTATTGAATGCGCTGGCTGTTGTGGATACAACCTTTTCGAGCAGAAAAGCGGTTTTTGAGGAATACAACAATTCATTAGCCGCAGATATGAGGGAGCAGTTAAAAGACCTTCAGCAAACTGTTGAAAAAAAATCGACTGTAAAGATTACAACTAAATTTCTTAAAGGTAGCATTGCCGATTCTATTTTAAAATGTGCTGTTGATGAAGATGTAAACCTTATTGTAATGGGCACCCGTGGCGCAAGCGGAATAGAGCGAATGCTGTGGGGAAGCACAACAGCAGGTATCATTGGTAATACTACCATCCCGGTGTTAGCCATTCCCAGGGGAGCGGAGTGGAAAGGATTAAAACATATTTTATTTGCCACCCGACATTTTGAAGCGGACGATAAAACATTGATACCCATTCTTAAACTGGCGCAGTTAGAAGCTGCACTGGTGCATGTAGCAGTATTTACAGATACAGATGATAATGATTTATCGGGTTACTTAGAACATGGCAGGTTATTAAATGCTTACCAGCAAACACTGCCAGCAAAATATAAAGACGTTAAATTTAAAACAGAACACCTGGAAGGAAAAGAATTTGAAGATACCATTGAGCAATATATAAAAGGATACGATATTGATATGCTTGTAATGACAACACACAGAAGAAGTTTTTGGGATAGCATGTTTAACCGCAGTATGACGAAAAGCATGGCATATCAAACCAACATACCGCTGCTGGCCATTCCGGTATAACAGCAAGTTGATTGCTTCCTAACCGTTGCCTAAAACATTGCCCCCATTTCAACTACAAAACTGAAGTGGAAATCATTTAAAATCATTGGTTAAATAACATTCATAAGTATAAAAAATATTAATCATGAAACAATTAACAGCTTCACCGAAAAAAACATTTTTATTGTTTTCTTTTCTGGCTATCACTGGTATTGCCTTTACACAAACCTATAACGATAGTGCCATCAAGAAAAATGTTCAAGCTATTTCCAGCCCTTTAGAAAATATTCTTCAACTAGAGCCGGCCATGTTTGAATACGATACAAATAATTTTAAACACCTGAAGCTACAGAAAGGGATACATTACGGATTTATGGCAGAAAATATGCAAACCGTTTTTCCGGGGTTGGTAACGGAAAAGCATATTTCCTATATGTTTGGTAAAAATGTTTACCGGGATGCCAAAATAAAAACAATTGATGAAGCAAGCCTGATACCGGTTTTAGTAGCTGCTTTTAAAGAACAGCAGGCCGAGATTGAAAAACTAAAAGTGGAATTGCAAGTGCTAAAAAACAAAGCAGGGTTGGCAGCTCATTAAAGTTTGTTATATATAAAAATAGCAAAATCTGCATTTTTTTGGTGTATACAAACATCAACGTAATTGTAAAAGAAGATAAACATTATCACGCTGCAGCATTGGCACAAAGTCAAAACCAAAATATCAGGTCGTCTTAAAAAATATAACATGAAAAAAATACTTGTCCCAACCGATTTTTCAGTTAACTCAAAAGCTGGTGTGCGCTTTGCCATACATTGGGCTACACAGCAAAATCTGGAATTGGTCTTTGTTCATGTGCTCAATATTTTAAGAGTTACCAATTGGTCTGATAGCTATTTTGCAAAGTATGCCGCAGCGGAAGAAAAGTTGTGCAGCACAAAATTTGAAAAGTTTATTGCTGATATATACAGGCAAATGAATGTGAAACCTGGCAAGCATTCATATTTAATTGTTCAGGGTATTAGTGCAGATATTTCCATCCTTGATTATTGCAGAAAAAATACAGGTATTGATTATATCTGCATCAGCACAAGAGGTGCAGGAAAGTTTAAAAAAATATTTGGTACCAATACAGGCAATCTCATTACAAAGTCAGAAGTGCCGGTGCTTGCTGTTCCGCAAAACTACAAAGTGGCTGATTTTAAGAGTGCATTGTATGCAACAGACTTGCGAAACTATACAGCCGAAATAAAAAAAGTAGTTGATTTTGCACAGCCGCTTAAAATAAAAATTGAAGTAGTACATTTTGTATGGCCCGATGAAATTTCGTTTGATGGAAAAACAATTGAAGCGGCTTTAAAGAAACAGTTTAAATACGGACTGAATTTGCATTTTGAAAAAAATGATGGCAGTAATTCATTAATTGAAAACCTGGAAAAACAAATCAGTAAAAGGAAGCCATCAGTGGTAATAATGTTTACCAATCAGAAGAGAACATTTTTTCAAAAATTATTCTTGTCCAGCAAAGCAGAAGAATTGTCTTTTAAGGCTAAAGTGCCCTTGCTGGTTTTTAATAAACAATAACAATAGCAAATAATTTTCGTAACTAAAAATGTACATCATGCAAAAAATACTTGTTCCTACCGACTTTTCAGCTACTGCCATGAAGGCGGTTACTTATGCTGCGGAAATTGCGCAAAAAACCAGAGCAACTATTTTTTTGCTGCATGTTATTGAACCTATTACCGACAGCATCCGGCAACCCTTCCCCCTGCACGACAGATTACAGGAAGAAATTACCAATAACAGGTTAGGTGAATTAAATACCCTGCAAAAAACTGTTGCTGAAATTTATCCTGGTGTAAAAATTAAAACCGAACTGGCAAAGGGCTCAGTAACTACCTGCGTTCATGATTTTGCCGAAGGTCAACAGGTGGATTTAATAATTATGGGCACAACCGGTGCCAGTGGTATTAAAGAAATATTTATGGGCAGCGTGGCAGCAGGCACTATCGGCAGGGCAAAGATACCGGTGCTTACGGTACCGGTTGGTTATGCAATGGAAGAGCCGGACGGTATCTTATTTACCACCAATAAGTTTGAAGAAAACAGGGAGTTGCTGAGCCCGATTGTTGAACTGGCAAATCTTTATGCTGCCACCATTCATGTGGCCGTATTTGTAGATACCGATGATGTACAAGCTGCTGACTACATTCTTAACACCCGGCAACTATTACATTACCTCGAGGTTTTAAAGAAAATGTTTCCCGGTACAAAATTTAAAGGCGAGTTATTAGAAGGAAGCGATTTTGAAACAACCGTTGATAAATATGATGCTAAAAACGAAGTGGACATAATTGCGATGATTACATATCCCAAAAGTTTTTGGGAAAAAATCATGCGAAAAAGTATGACGAAAAAAATGGCTTTTCATTCTACCATTCCATTGCTGGCTATTCCGGCAAAATAGAATTGTCACTGGAAAGTGGATAATATAACGTAGAGATACCGTCCCTCTTAAATCTACTCATTCATTGTGGGCATGAGAATGGAAGCGCAAAAGTCGATTCTCTTATCAGTAGCGTTTAAGTGGTATTCATCGCAGTAAGTTATCGCACGGATGTACTGCTTTTACACCGGCTTACACCTAAAGAACATGAAAAGCTAAAAGC
>Ga0163154_10001890_pt1 | contig 31513 bp, 25 predicted proteins | sample OliLakLV19MP9P1_FD_148649 | JGI IMG/M metagenome (GOLD analysis project Ga0163154, IMG submission 148649) | Freshwater microbial mat bacterial communities from Lake Vanda, McMurdo Dry Valleys, Antarctica - Oligotrophic Lake LV.19.MP9.P1 | ecosystem: Environmental > Aquatic > Freshwater > Lake >... | reverse complement strand
TTTTGTCGCGTAACGTCCAGCGATTAGGTGTGGTGTTGTGGCAACAGAATGAGAAACAGCGCAGAGGTCCTTATCAAAAAGCAGCCTGACGAGGCCAAACGATTGTGCTGCGAGAATGTTTGAGGATACGTGTGGCTGGAATTTGGTGCGAATACGAATGGTTCGCATTTGGAAGCCAAAAAAATGCCGAGCAGAAGCGTTTTGCTAAAAGCAGTCCGTCAAACAACAAGACTTGGTTAGAAATGAAATGCTAGGAGCATTTTCTAGGGGGGTTTTCTGTCAGGCACTAGCTATCAAAGGTTTGACCCCAACCGTCTTCTTGGCCGAAGAACCAGGTTCCCGTGCGATTTGGCGAGCTGCTGGCTAGTCCTTGAAAGCCGTGCGTGAGGATTTCGGTGCCACCCACCGGATCGCTATCCAGGGTGTAACTGAACAGAATTTTTTCCGCGCCCAATAATTGCACCCGAGCGCTACCGACGGTATCGCGAGTCACTGCAAATACAGGTGCCGCCAAATTACGGGTGACTCGCAAAATGGGCGAAACCACTTGGTTATCTTGCAATCGACCTTGCACGACGTACCAAATGGGTGACCGATTCCTATCTCCGGTGTACCAAGCAGCAAAGAAGATCGGCAATTGGCCTGCTACCGGCACCACGTGTGCGACAAGACCATTACCGTCGCGTCGTGGGTTAAAAAACACACCGGGTCGCAGGTTTATGGTGGGCGGCAAACTCAGTGCGCAATTTTGGGTGATATTGCAGTTACCCGTTGTGCCAACCTCAAACTCATGCGTGCCACCCAAGTTATTGCCCGAATTTGCGTCGGCTGTGCCGGCAACATCAACACGAAAGCGACTGCCACACGCGGTATCGGGTTCCAACGAGAAAAAGCTGGAAAATGGTCGCGTCGCGCCCGGCTGCAGATCACCAGAAGCTACAAACGGATTCTCCAGACGCAATTTAGTCAGATCGCCCGACTCAATTGGCAAACGTCGCGGATGGTAGAAACAAAACGCCACGGGTGCGGCCACGCGCGGCTGATTGCAACTGGCCGTTAGTTGAGAAGTTGCCGGATCAAGAATTCCGACCGTTGCGCCAACTCCATTATTGGGGATCCCATTTTGGTATTGATAAACAATCTGCCATGATTGTGGGTAAATCACCGCTTGGAAGTTGAAATCGCCGATGGGCGTGGCACCCGCACCCGCATAAATACCCATGCCATTCCATTGAAATACAAAACAAGCCTGCGTACTCGGCGCTATACCGGAGGGGCGCGGACACTCAGTGAAGGCGGCCCAACGCAATCCGCCGGTGGGTGAAACCACCAAATCGTCGTGTAAGACTTGCAAACGCTTGCCGTTATTGTCGGCATTTGGCACGGCGCCACACACGTTATTGAAATCTGCTCCGGTGGTCGCATCCGAGGTACCCAGATAGCCGTTGGTGCTCATCACCAACTGTGAAATGGTTTGGCCGTAAAAATTGAACGATCCACCGAGGAAACCCAGATCGAGCACGCCGCTACGCCCTTCGTTGTTCGCGGGCTCGCTGCCGGATGCAGTCAGTTGCAGCGCAGAAACCTGGGTGCGGATGTCGATAAACTGGTAGGAGCACTGTCCACCTTGCGTGCTATCAGTGAGCGCATATCCGAAGTTGTCGCGAATCGCGCCCGGAATGCTGTCCGAGGTACTCTTGCTGATCAAGGTGTAGGCATCGGCCGCGGTACTGCGCGCGCCAGCGTTGCTCAACACCGCATCGAAGCGCCAGCGTTCACCAGGCTCGATGACGGCATCGCCGTCGCCACACACTTGCACCGGCTCGCCCAGCGCCGATTGCAAGCGCACTCGGTGAGCAACAACGCTGACCGCGTGCTGTGCGCTGCCTTCAGATCCGTTGCCATCGCGCACCACCACGCTGGCGTTGACCTGCGTTTCCCTATTGAAGCGTGCGATCAAGGTGTTGCCGGTGGTGGTCTTGTCGGTCGTACCGTCGCCATCGATGTCCCACCGATAGGTGTAGCCGCCGCTGCCACCGGTGGCGGTGGCGGTGTACAACACATCGCTGCCGGCAATCGCTGGATCGGCGTCGTTGCTCAGCGTGACGCTCAGAGCAGACGGGGCCTTGCTGCCAACTGCGGCGGGCCCGGCGGCAATCGCTCCACCCGCAGCGAATAAGGTAAACAACAACGACACAGCACGCATGACTTGCTCCTTTCGATTTGCACCGATGCTGCGGTTCGCCGGTGCCGATCATCTGTGCGCGCCCACACAGTGACAGAGCTAATTGCACGCAACGCCCGCAGGCAACGTCGGCCTACGAAAAAAAAAGGCGCCAAGGCGCCGTTTTTTTTCGATATGCGCAGACCGTCGCGCAAATCACAGCCGTAACTTAGAACTCCATACGCAGACCCACATTGAATTCGCGTTGCTCGTAGCGATCCAATGCGAATGCCTGCCGGTAGCTGACAAAACCCGCCCAACCGTTCGCCCATTGCGCACTTAAACCCAGCGCAACAGTGCTGTAACTGTTGTCTTCACCATCGGTCGGCGCAAAAAAATCAACTCGCGCAGCGCCGCCATTTTCCGAACGGTCGCCCAGGTACTGCAGTCGCGCGGCTTCTTCGTCGAGGCCCGAGTTATTCACCCAGGACAGATCCACAAACGGCACATACACGCCATTGCTACCGCTAATCGCATAGGCCGCGCGCACACCTAGCGTGCTGCGTGTGAAGGTCTCATTCAGCAGGTCCACTACTAATGCCCAGCCAACCCCATTGTTAAGGGGATTGCGCGAGACCTCGCTATAACCATCACTCTCTGCATCAATAAACTCGACGCGCGCGTAAGGATCAAATGTGGCCGCACCACGGGCAAACTGGAAACCGGCGGTCAGCGCAAACATTCGCTCATCGGCATCGAAACGCGCGTCAAAGCGCTGATCCACTTGGTTTACCCCCAAACCATAAAACACCCGCCGCATTTGGTCGTTATCGCGGCGGTTAAAGCTCAGCAGCGAATCAACATAAAACCCATTGCCCGCTTGCCACCCGGCAAATGCGTTGACGCCGACATCGGTACTTTTCAGCGAACCAGACCCATTGCTGTAGTCCAGATCGTTGCGGGCATAAATGACCGCTGCACCGACATGCGTAGTACTGCTAGTGCGCAGATCAAAGCCCACTGTGAGCGTCGTTCCGTCGCGATCAAAACCGTCCACATTGCTGCTGCGATCGCGCTGATCATTGTTGACGCGCGCATTGACAAATAGCGACCAATCGCTACTGACGCCCTCATCGTCCGCCACGCTCAGCGACAACATCGATTGATCGGCCGACAGCAAGGCCGCCCAGCCGGGACCGGCTTGCGAGGCTACAGTCGGCAACAGGCTGAGCTTGCCCAGGCCCGAACGATTGATCGGAATGGTCGCGTTGTCGGCGGTGATGCTGGCCAGCGCCGCGCGCACCGCGGTATCCAGCGCCGGATTGGCCGCGAAAGCGTTGCCCACCAAGTTATTGCAATCGTCTTGCAGGCGCGCGGTCAAGCGGTTACCGGGCAAACACAACACGCCGATCGCTCGGGCGTTCTCCCGCGCCGCTGCTGAAGCCGCGAACTGGTTTAGACGATCGACCGCAGCGTTTTGCGCATGCGCACTGGCGCCAGTAAGCGCGAGTAACACCAGCAGCTTGAGTGAGATGTTTTTATGCATTGGCGCCTCCAATTCTTCAAATCTGAACGAGATACGAATTGCTCCCGTATAGGTTCGCATTGTAAGCGATCGTGTTGCTGCAGCGCACGGCTGAAAGATCGTTGGGGTGGGGGACAAAACAGCGGATTCTGGTGGGTCGGCGCTGTGCGCCGACGCGTGTCCTGGCGGGGGAGAAGCGTTCGATCACAGATCGAACCCACCAAGGCTGCGATCTGGCGGGTCAAGGCTTAGGCTCTGGGCCGGCGCTGTGCGCTGACGTTTTTTTTGAGAATTGTCCTTGAAGGCGAAAGCGCGCGATCATCGGCACTTGTCCGCCAAAAAAGTCTGACCCATGTCGACCGAAGCCGCTGCCACGCCTGCACCCATCGCGCCCGCGGTCGCTGCGCCAACTAGCGCGCCACGTCCGCACGTGGTCGAATTTCGCGGCGTCACGAAAACCTATGGCGAGGGGCCGCGCGCCTACACCGCCATCAAAGACGTCAATTTTGTCGTGGAGGATCGCTTGGACCACGGTGAATTTGTCTCCATCCTGGGACCATCCGGGTGTGGCAAGAGCACCATTTTGCGACTGATCGCCGGTTTGTCCCCGCAACATCCCGCCACATCCGGAAGCGTGCAGGTATTTGGCAAGCCTATTTACGGGGCGGCGTCTGACCGCGGCATGGTCTTTCAGGACTACACCAGTTTTGACCACCTGACGGTCATCGATAACATTGCCTTTGGCCTGGAATGCCGCGCTATGCCGGTGCTTGAGCGCCGCGCGCTGGCTATGCAGTGGATAGAAAAAGTCGGGCTGAATCCGGCCACCGACGCGCAAAAATACCCGCATCAATTGTCTGGTGGCATGCGTCAGCGGGTCGCCATTGCGCGCACCTTGATTTTGAAGCCACGCATCATTCTGATGGACGAACCCTTCGGCGCGCTTGATCCCGGCACCCGCTATGCGATGCAGGATTTGTTAATCAGCCTGTGGCGCGAGCAACAAGCGACGGTATTTTTCATCACTCATTCGATTGAAGAAGCGGTCTACCTGGGTGATCGCGTACTGATCATGTCGCGCGCGCCAGGCACGATTCTGCATCAATTGCCAATGGCGCACTCGGATCGACCAGCAAAAGGCATGCAACGCGAGCCGGAGTTCATCCAAACGGTGTTTCGAGTGCGCGATATCGTCGACGAGTTGGAAAAGCCCGCGCAAGCGTAGCGCGCTGGTCGGAAAAGTGATCGAATTTCGCTCCGTTTCGTCGAAGCGACACAAACTCGCGGTATCTTCCACAGTCCTGGCTTATGCCAGCGCTGTCTTTTGCCATTTGGGGTCGAACATGATGCGTATCCGTTTTGCAGCCGCGCTCGCGGCGTTATCGTTATTGGGCGCGAGCGCCCTGTGGTCTGGGGCTGCGCAAGCGCAGTGCGCGAGTTTGACCACCCTGGGCGTGGCGAGCACGCAGAATTTCGATACGCTGTCATCCGTGGTGGGAACGGGCGTGACCTGGACGGACAACACGACCATTCCAGGTTGGTATTCCACGCGCGTGACCTACAACGTCGCCACTGGTTCAAGCAATGCCGGCGCGCTGTACAGCTTCGGCGTCGCCGGCACCAATCCGGTGACAGATCGTGCGCTGGGCGGTGTTGCCTCTGGCGGTACCGGAACTTTCTACTGGGCGGGTTGTTTCACCAACAATACGGGCAGTGCTCTGACCTCGCTGGACCTTGCCTACATCGGTGAGCAGTGGCGCGATGGCGGCAATGCCACGCCGGTGTCGCAGCCGATGGCGGTCGAATACCAGACCGCTGCGGCGGGCGTTATCACCGGAGCGAATGTGCCAGCAACCGGCTGGACCGCTGTTCCGGCGCTGACCTTCACCAGCCCCACGTTTACCGTGGCCGCTGCCGCACTAGACGGCAATGCAGTCGCCAATCGGACTGCTCGGTCTACCAACGTGGTTTTGGCGGTTCCAGCCGGTAACCAATTTTGGATCCGTTGGATCGACATCAATGACGGCGGCAACGATCACGGCCTGTCCATCGACAACTTCTCGCTCACCCCGCAAGGTGCCGGTCCAGTCGTACCCGCCCTATCCATCAGCGACGTCACCGTCACCGAGGGCAATGTGGGCACCGTCAACGCCGTCTTTAACGTCACCCTATCAGCACCGGCCGGCTTGGGTGGTGTCACCTTCGATATCGCCACCGCCAATAACACCGCCACGCTGGCCAATAACGACTACGTCAGCAACGCGCTGGTCGGCCAAAGCATTCCTGCGGGCAGCAGCGGGCCCTTTGTGTTCACCGTGGTGGTGAACGGCGACACGACAGTCGAGCCCAACGAGACCTTCTTCGTAAACGTCAGCAATGTGGTAGGCGCAAACGTCGGTGACGGCCAGGGACTGGGTACCATCACCAATGACGATTTTGTCATCACGCCGATCCGCGACATTCAGGGCGCAGGCGCAACTTCGCCGCTGAATGGCTTGGTGGTGACCACCACCGGCGTTGTTACCGGTCGCAAGAGCAACGGCTTTTTCATGCAAGAGCCCGATGCCAGCATCGATGGCAACCCACTGACCTCCGAAGGCATTTTTGTGTTCACCAGCGTGGCACCGCCGGTCGCTGCCGCAGTGGGCAACCGCGTGCAAGTAACGGCGACGGTGCTGGAGTTCGTTCCCACTCAAGATCCATTGCAACCGCCACTCACCGAACTGACCTTTGCGACGGTGAGCTTGTTGAGCGCTGGCAACCCGATACCGGCCGCTATTCCGTTGACCACCACCTTCCCGAATCCGGCCGGTCCTTTCGATCAGTTGGAACGTGTTGAAGGCATGCGCGTATCAATTGCCTCCTTAACGGCCAACTCAGGCACGCAAGGCAGTGTCAACGAACCAAATGCTACCGGCAGCAGCAATGGGGTGTTCAGTGGCGTTGTCACTGGCGTAGCGCGTTCACTGCGTGAAGCCGGCATCGCGCCGCCAGATCCGGCGCCGGCCGGCAGCATTCCGCCCATCCCACGTTGGGATGGCAATCCGGAACTTATTCAAGTGGATAGCGATGCCTTGGGTTCGGCACAAATTAACTTGAGCGTCGGTCAAACGGTGACTAATTTGGTGGGACCGCTCGATTATGGGTTCCGCCGCTACACGCTGTTACCGGAATTGGGCAGCACACCGACGGTAACGGGCACCGGAGCCACGGTGCTGGTGAGCGCGCCGCTGCCAACCGAGGTCACCATCGGCACCTACAACTTGGAGCGCTTCTTCGACACCGTCAATGATCCAGGCATCAGCGAGCCGATCCTGACCGCGCTAGCCTTTAACACGCGCTTGAACAAGGCCTCCTTGGGTGTTCGAAACGCCATGCAAACCCCGGATATCGTCGGTGTGGTGGAAGTTGAAAACATCGCTACGCTGCAAGCGCTGGCCACCAAAATCAACAATGACGCGGTTGCTGCTAGCCAACCCAATCCGCAATACAGCGCTTTCTTGGTCGAAGGCAACGATGTGGGCGGCATTGACGTCGGTTTCTTGGTGAAAACTGCGCCGGTCGTGGGTATTACTCCGCGCGTCACGGTGAATGCCGTCGTACAGGAACTAGACGGCACCTTGTTCGTTAATCCAAACGCCAGCACCGAAACACTCAATGATCGTCCGCCCCTGCGCCTGGATGCCGTGGTCAACAACGCTACTGGGCAGACCTACCCAGTCACCGTCATCGTCAATCATTTGCGTTCACTCAGTAACTCGGCCAGTCCAGCCGCAGACCCGAACGGTTGGCCGACAGAGGGGCATCGCGTGCGTGCCAAACGCCAAGCACAAGCGGTGGATCTGGCTAACTTTGTGCAAAACCGGCAAGTCCTGAATCCGAACGAGCAAATCGTTTTGATCGGCGATTTCAACGCGTTTGAGTTCAACGACGGCCTTGGTGACTCGATTGGTACGATCATCGGTGTCCCAACACCGGACAACCAAACCGCCGTCATTGGCGACGGTGCTGACTTGGTAACGCCAAACTTCGACAACCTGTTCGATAGCGTCCCGGCCGATGAACGTTACTCGTTCATCTTCGGCGGCGTTGCGCAGTCGCTTGATCACGCACTGATCAGCGCCTCGGTGATTAGCGGCACGGTTGCGCCCCGTTTGGAACATGCCCGGATCAATTCCGGTTTTGCCGAATTGGAGCGTAACAATGCGGCGACGCCGAATCGCTTGGCGGATCACGATCCGTTGGTCGTTTATCTGACGCCCAATGGCTTTGTGCCCATCGATCTGGCGATCAGCAAAGTCGCCAATATCGATCCGGTTGCCGCTGGTTCCAACCTCGATTACACCATCGCGGTGCAGAACTTGGGTACGCAGCCGGCATTGAACACCGTTTGGACGGATACCCTGCCGACAGGCACGCGTTTTGTATCGCTGAGCACCGTGGCCGGCTGGACATGCACCACGCCACTAGTGGGCGCGACCGGCACCATCAACTGCAGCAATGCAAGCGTTGCGGTGGGCACCTCGACCTTTACGCTGGTGGTTAGCGTAGACGCCAACGTGGCCGCAGGTCTGTTGAACAACACCGCTGCGGTTAGCACCACATCGATAGACAGCGATCCGTTGAACAACACCGCTATCGCGGCGACCAACGTCATGGTGTCGGCCGATGTCTCGATCACCAAAACTGACGGCCAAACCGACGATACCGCTGGCACATCAATCAGCTACACGATCGTCGCCAGCAATGCCGGCCCCAGCAACGCCGCCAGCGTGACCGTTTTGGATAGCTTCCCGGCCACGCTGACCGGCGTGACCTGGACGTGCGTGGGTGCCGCGGGTGGCACTTGCGCAGCCAATGGTTCCGGCAACATTGGTGATGTGACAAGCCTGCCAGTCGGCGGCTCAGTGACCTACACCGTGTCGGCCACCATCGCACCGGATGCCACGGGTACGCTCAGCAACACGGCCAGTGCAACCGTCGGTGGCGCAGCGTCTGACCCGACACCGGGCAATAACAGCGCAACTGACACCACCACGCTGCTGGTATCGGCTGATCTGGCAATCCTGTTGAGCAACACGCCCAATCCGGTGATCGCTGGCACCAATCTGACCTACACCGCGACGGTCAGCAACAGTGGTCCGAGCACGGCGACTGCCGTGACGATTACCTTGCCCTTGCCGGCCAATACCACCTTTGTTTCTGGATCAGTCGCCGGTGGCGGCAGTTGCAGCGGTAGCCCGGTGGTGTGTACGGTTCCGACCAGTCTGGCGCCGGGCGCATCCAGCGTGGCGACGATCGTATTGGCGGTAGCGCCAGCGGCGCCGCTAGGCAGCACGATCAACGCAACCGCAACGGTCAACGCCAGTTCACCGGATCCGCTGCCGGGCAATAACAGCGCCAACAGCAGTGCTACGGTGAGCACCAGTGCTGATCTGCAACTGGGTTTGAGCAGTTCGGCAGCGGTAGTGGCGGCTAATGTGCCGGTGACCTTCACCGCCACCAGCCTGAACAACGGCCCGAGCGACGCCCAAGGCGTGTCGATCACCATCACGCTGACGCCGGACTTCCGCTTCACCGGTCTGGTAGCAGCTGGCGCGACCTGCACCACACCGCAGGTCGGCAACACCGGTGCGATCGTCTGCACCTGGGCCGGCGCGACGGCACCGGGTGTGACCCGCACGCTGCAAGTGACGGCGTTTAGCAACAACCAAGGCATCAGCGCGGTCAATGCCAGCACCACGTCGACCACCACTGATCCATTCGCCAACAACAACGCCAACGCCGTGTCGGTACAGGTTGGCTTGTTGATCCAAGGCATCCCAACGCTAAGTGTCTATGGCTTGACGCTGCTGGGCCTAATGCTGGGCCTGATGGGTTTCGTAGCGGTACGCCGCGAGCGCTAAACCTGAGCAATCGGGGTTAAACGAAGGGGCGGCCAATGGCCGCCCCTTTTTTGTTTGAGCATCAAAAAGGGCGCGATTGGCTTTACTTCGGTGACTGCGAATCTTTTCTTTCAGCGCGTTCAGGCTCTTCTTGCGAAGCCAGCGCTGATCCGCTTCAAAACGGTACCCAACGCGCCACCGACAGCTTATGCGGGTTAGAATGACGTTTTGATGACCTTGACATGCGGCTGCAACAATTTGGTCATAGCCTGCTAGCGACCAATCCACGCTAGGAGCAGTCAAATGGCAATTGCACTGGGCTTGTTGCTGGTAGCAGCAATCGCGATTACGTGGTGGTACTCCAGGGCGCAAAAGCGCAAAAGAGAGCGGGCAGAAGTCGAATTCCCGGATGAAATCCCCGAGTTTTTTTCCGCTCGCGTTAGCGGCGCCAGGGGCAGACGCGGGCATCCCGACGATCGGAATGACCGTAACGATAGCGACGCTGGCGATTCAAGCGGGGCTGGCGGCGGTGGCGGCGACTAACCAGATGGCTTGGTGAATGTTTATGGCGGCAAGCCGTCGTGCGTCAGCAAAACGCACACCTCCTTGCCAGCGTCCACTCAGCCTACAGCTCCGTATGCAATCCACACTCGCGTTTGATGCCACCAAAGCGCGTGTCTTCAATGCGCATGCCGCTGCCCAATGGCGTGGTGGAATGAATATCGCCGATTGACACGTAACCGCGGGTCCACAGCGGGTGGTAGGGCAAACGGTGGCGGCTCAAATAAGCAAACACATCGCGATCGCTCCAATCGGCGATGGGGTGCACTTTGGCGCGGCCATTGCGCCAATCGAGTAGCGGCGTTTGCTCGCGGGTGCTGGATTGGCTGCGCCGTAAACCGGCAAACCAAGTGCCGATGCCCAATTCAGTCAAAGCGCGCTGCATGGGCTCCACTTTATTGAGCGCGTTGTAGCGATCCAAACCGGGCAGACCCTGCTCCCACAGTTTGCCAAAGCGCGCTTCTTGCCAAGCGGCGCTGGTTTTCGGGTTGTAGATCTTCAGATTCAACTTCAAACGCTCACTTAGCGTATCGATGAACTGATAGGTCTCCGGGAACAGATAACCGGTGTCGACCAGGATCACCGGCACGCCGGGTGCGCGTTCACTGACCAGATGCAGCATCACTGCGGCTTGCGCGCCAAAACTGGAACTCACCGCGTGTGCGCCGGGCAGACAGCGCAAGGCCAAGTCGACGCGCTGCCCAGCATCAAGCCCGGCAAAGTCAATCTCGTCGATGGCGGTGCACGCCCGTAGTGCACTCATACTGGTGTCTCCGTCAACAACACACGATCGGCGTAGTCGCCGAAGGCTTCCGCGCTGCCGCGCTCACGTCGCCAGCGGCCAAAATCCCGATCCAGAACGGCCAGAATCTCGGACTCGTCGATGTTTTCGCGGTACAAGCGGTTCAAACGTTCGCCAAAGGCGTCGCCACCCAAATGCAGGTTGTAGCGGCCCGGCGCTTTGCCGACCAACGCGATTTCGGCTAAAAACGGCCTTGAACAGCCATTTGGACAGCCGGAAATGCGCAAACTGATGGGTTCTTCGGGCACGCCGTGGCGTGCTAGCAGACTTTGCACCGCGCCGCTGAAGCGCTCCAGATAGCGTTCGGCTTCGGCCATCGCCAGCGGGCAGGTCGGCAACGCCACGCAGGCCAGCGCATTTAGTTCGACCGGACTGCGCTCAAGCAATTCTGACAAGCCGGTTTCGATGAAAATTTGCTCGATTTCCGGGCGCGACTCCGGCGTGATCGCAGCGACGATGAGATTCTGATTAGCGGTGATCCGAAAATCACCTCGATGCACCTGTGCCAGTTGCCGCAGCGCGCTAAGTAAACTGGCATCGTCACGATCGGCGATGCGACCGGCACGTAAGCGCAGCGTCAAATGCCACCGGCCATCGTTGCCCTGCGTCCAGCCAAAACGATCGCCGCGCGCGCTGAAGCGCACGGCTTTGGCGGGTGCAAACGGCACGCCACTGCGCCGTTCCACTTCACCGCGAAACCAGTCCACGCCTAGGCTATCGATGGTGTATTTGAGCCGGCTCAAACGCCGCTCATCGCGCCGACCGTGATCACGCTGCGTGGTCAGCACCGCCTCGGCAATGGCAATTTCCGCACCGCGAGCGATGAAACCCAACACGCTGGCGGCACGCGCGTAGGTGCGCGTATCACCGTGACTGGTGCCAAGTCCCCCGCCCACCAACACGTTGTAACCACTGACCTCGCCATCGACCACAATGGCCACAAAACCGAGGTCATGTGCGTAAACGTCGACATCGTTCTGTGGCGGCACCACAAAAGCGGTCTTGAACTTACGCGGTAAATAGGTCGGCCCGTACAAGGGCTCGTGCTCAGGCGTAGCGGCGATCGGCTGTTCGTCTAGCCAGATCTCGTGATAAGCGCGCGTCTTGGGCAGCAGCGCTTCAGACAAGGCCACCGCATCGGCATACACCAGCGCGTGTGCGGCGCTTTCAATGGGATTGGCGGAGACCAGCACATTGCGATTGACGTCACCGCAGGCGGCGATCGTATCGATCAGCGTTTTGTTGATCGCCTGCAGCGTGGCTTTCAGCTCGGACTTGATCACACCGTGCAACTGAATGGCCTGGCGCGTGGTCAAGCGCAAACTGCTACCGCCATAACGCCGGGCAATATCGTCGAACGCCAGCCATTGTGCGGGTGTGATCACCCCGCCCGGCGTGCGCGTGCGGATCATGAACGAGTGCGCCGGCTCCAGTTTGGACTCAGTGCGCTCATCGCGTAGATCGCGATCATCCTGCTGATAGCTGCCATGAAACTTCAGCAGCGTTTGATCAGGCTCACGCAGACCACCGGTGTGGGCATCGGCCAAACTTTCGATCAGCGTACCGCGCAGCCCGCGGCTTTGCGCTTTGATGGTTTCGACCGCTGACAGCGTGGCGCTCATAACCATGTTCCCGCGTGGGCAGGCAGCTCAATAGACATCACGTTGGAACCTCCCGGTGCTGGCCAACACATCTAACTCGTCGCTGGCAGCTTCTGGATCAATGCCACGCACCTGCGTGATCGCACTGATGAGCGTTTGCTCAACATCGCGGGCCATGTGTTTGGCATCTCCACACAGATACAGATGCGCGCCGTTATCGATCCAACTGACTAACTCGGTGGCGCGCTCTGCCAGCACATGTTGCACATAGCGGCGCGGCGCTTGATCGCGCGAAAAAGCCACATCCAAGCGCTGTAGATGCCCGCGTTTGAGCGCCGCTAGCCACTCGGTTTGATACAAAAACTCGCGGCGCAAATGGCGATGGCCAAACACCAGCCAGTTGCGGCCGCTGGCGCCGTCATGCACGCGCTGCTGTAAAAATGCGCGAAAAGGCGCCACGCCGGTGCCGGGGCCGATCATGATCAGATCGCGAGCGCCATCCCGCGGCAAGCGAAAGCGCTGATTGACTTCGATCTCAACCGGCAGCGTGGCGCCTTCCAGTAAGCTCGCCAGATGCCCAGAGGCCAGTCCGAATCGGTCACGGCCAGCTGCTTCACTGCGTTTAACGGCAACCGTCAGATGCACTTCGTCGCCCACCACCGCCTGGCTGGAGGCGATCGAATACGCGCGTGCTTTGAGCGGCGCTAAGGCGGCAATCCAGCGTGGTGCATCCCAATCGATGCGGCCTGCGGCCAGCACATCAACCACTTGATGGCTATCCAGCAGGGTTTTGCCGGCCTCGCGCAAGGGATGTTTCGGGTGTGTCGCAAACGCCGCGCTAAGCAGCGGCGCGCTCAGGCGAGTAAGCTCGCGACGAGTGCGCAGCCAATCGCGCACGCTCAAGCGTTCGCCGCCGTGTTCGACCAGCGTATCGCCCTGCAAGCCACTGCGGCTTAAGAACTCGTCGACCAGTGCTGGCGGATTGTCGACCCGCACATTCAGCGCATCACCGGGCTCGTAGCGCAGCCCAGAGCCGGCGAGCGACAACTCGATATGCCGCACATCGACGTCGCTATCGCGCGCGGTCAGCTTTTGATTGGCATACAGCGTTGCCGCAAAATGCGCTTGCACAGCGGCACTGACCGCCGCCGGACGCAACACGGTGACACTGGCGCTGGTCTTGCCGAGCACATCGGCCGCGGCGCTCAGCGTCGCCTTGCGCCAGGGCGCAGCGACGCTATCGATATCCAAATCCGCTTCAGCGCGCTGCGCCAGATGTTGACCACCCAATTGTGCCAAGCGCGCGTCCAGCTGCCGGCCGATCTCGCAGAATTTTGGGTAGGAGGAATCACCCAGCGCGAGCACCGTGTAACGCAGCTCCGGCAGCTGCGGCGCGCGCGCGCTGGCCAGTTGTTTCAGAAAAATGCGCGCGTCGTCGGGTGGATCGCCGTCGCCCTGCGTGCTGATCGTAACCGCCAAATAGCGCTCGCGGCCCAGATCGGCCAAAGTGTATTCGGCAATATTGACCAGCCGCACCGCTAAACCTTGGGCCTCGGCCTGCATGGCCAACGCGCTGGCGGCCGCCTTGGAGTTACCGGTTTGACTGGCATACAACACCGTCAAACGCGGTTGTGTGCTCAAGCCGGGCTTGCTCGCAATGGGCGCACGTTGCGCCGCTTGCCCGGCCGCATAGCCGGAAATCCACCAAAGTGCGGCATCGCTGACGCCCGTCGTCAATGCCTCCAAGGTACGCAACTGCTCGGCCGACAGCGGCGCGTCCTGCGCGGGGAAAGCGTTTTGCAGACTGCTCACGGTGGTGTAGACGTCTAGACGTTCGTTGGACAGAACTCTAAAACTTTGTATTGCGCCGCGGTAATGACGGAAAAGCATATCGATAGAGCGCTTTGTGCGCGCAAGCGCGATCTCGCAATGACGAATCAATGGCTTACGGCATGTGCTCATCGCGAGATCTGTTTTTCGGCCATGAACCCACCAGACTCGTCTTTGCGAGGGAGCCTAAAGCGACCGCGGCAATCCAGGTTTGATTCATTGAGGGCCGACAGTGCTCCGATGTCACGTAGGCCTGCGGCCAACATGACCTACAAATCAACGGGTTAGTAAAAAAGTCGTAGGTCACGTTGCCCGCAGGGCTACGTGACGGTGCTCCGATGTCACGTAGGCCTGCGGCCAACGTGACCTACGAATCAACGCTGAAACAAATTCATTAAAATCATTTACTTGCGGTATGTTTGGTGAGAGTCCCGGTCGCCCCGGCGCGCTTATTCGCGCATCAAACTAAGTGGGACTTTCGCTCCGATCGGGAGTAAAAAAGTCGTAGGTCACGTTGCCCGCAGGGCTACGTGACGGTGCTCCGATGTCACGTAGGCCTGCGGCCTACGTGACCTACGCATCAATGCTGAAACAAATGCATTAAAATCATTTGCTTGCGCTATGTTTGGTGAGAGTAAGCCGGGGCGCGGCAATCCAAGGACTCGGCTATTGGGTGTCGCGTCCTTGGCCCTGTTGCTCTATGGTGCGCCTTGCTCTGAAGGTGTCCGCTGGCGGTCAACGCAGCGGGTGAAACTGGGAAGTCGGTCGAAATCCGGCACTGCCCCCGCAACGGTAGATCGCAAAAACTGTATCGATTAGCCACTGCACTATGTGTGGGAAGGCGATACGGCAGATACGCAGCAGCGTATCGGCGATGAGTCCGGAGACCGGCCTTCACGAGGACTCGCAGCTTCCCGCCGCGGGTCATCGAGCGGCGTCGCGGAGGGCGACGGTGGTTCGTCCGCCGTGGATCCATCCGCTGCGCTGCGAATCCTCTGAACTCCTGTGCCACGTCGCGTAGCGGCCGCGGGCGTGCGTTTTTTTACGGAGTTCATGCAAATGAGTTTGATTTTGAGCGTGGCGTTGTTCGCCGCTACGGCGGTTAAGCCCGAAACCCTAGATGTAATCACGGTGACTAGCCGTCGGCCGCAAGCCTTGGCCGATACGCTGGCAGAAGTAACCGTCATCGAACGCGCCGACATCGAAGCCAGTCAGGCACCGGATGTGCTGGAACTATTGCGTTTTGTGCCGGGCATTGATCTGGTCCGCACCGGTGGCAGCGGGCAGACCAGCAGTGTGTTCATGCGTGGCAGCAATTCCAACCATGTGCTGTTTTTGATTGATGGCGTGCGCATCGCCAGCACCAATACCGGCGCTGCGGCGTTTGAACATCTGCCGATTGACCAGATTGAGCGCATCGAAATCGTGCGCGGCCCACGCGCCAGCTACTACGGGTCGGATGCCATGGGTGGCGTGATTGCGGTGACCACCCGCGAACGCAATGGCGCCGGAGGCTTGCTGCGTATCGGCAGCAACGGGCGTTTCGGGGCAGCGGCCGGTTACGGCGCAAGTGGTGAACGCGGCGCTTTCAGCGTGCAGGTCGGTGGCGAGAATTACGACGGTTTTTCCGCGCAAACAGCAGCTGGGTTTTCCTATGACCCGGATGACGATGGTTATGAAAACCGCAATCTGGGACTGCGTGGACGGGTGGCGTTTGGCGAGCAGCAACTGAGTGTTAGTGGCCTCGCGATGCGCGCTGATGTCGATTTTGATCAAGGTCAGACTGCTGTCGATCAAGACGCCCTGGCAGTGGTATTGGATGGCCCGCTACGCGCCGACTGGACGCATCGATTAACCCTGGCGACGGCCCGTGAAGACGTCGATACGCCGGCCTTTTCGGCGCGTTTTGTGACGCGTCGGCAGCAACTCGATTGGCTGCACGATGTGAATCTTGGTGCCGGGCAACAGCTCATTTTTGGCATCAACGCGCAGCGCGAGCGCGGCGCCAGCATCGATACCTTCAGCAATAGTCCGGCGTACACCCAGACGCTGAACCATCAGGCTGGATTTGTCGGCTGGCAAGGCCGGCACGGCGCATTTGATCATGAGTTGTCGCTGCGCTACGACGACCACGAAAGCTTTGGCGGGAAAGCGACTGGCCAAGCCGCCCTGGGCTGGCGCTTCGCTGGCGGGCGGGTTTTTGCATCGTGGGGCCAGGGTTTTCGCGCGCCGAACTTGAACGAGCTGTATTCGCCCGGTTTCGGTGGATTATTTGCCGGCAACGCCAATCTGGACCCGGAACGTTCGCGCTCCCTGGAACTGGGTATCGACGCGCGCCTCGGAGAAGTCGATCTGGGCGTCAATATCTACCGCACGCGCTTCGATGACTTGATCGCTTTTCAAGGCAATCAGACCTTCCAGGCGATCAATATTGCGCGCGCTGCGGTGGACGGCGTGGAACTGACCCTGGCGCGAAGCTGGGGCGCCTTAACTTTGGGCGGCAACGCCACTTGGCAAGACGCGCGCGACTCCGATACCCAATTGCAATTACTACGCCGCCCGGATCACAAAGCGGCGATCGACGTGTCCTACGCGTTCGATAACGGCATTCGGGTCAGCGCCGATGCCGGTTATGTATCGAAGCGCCGTGATTTCGCGGCCGATTTGGCGGCCTACACGGTGGTAGGCCTGCGCGCGGAAGGCAAAATCAATCAACAATGGAGCTTAGGCGCGCGCCTGGGCAACGCCTTGGATCGCGACTACGCCTGGGCGGCAGGTTTTGCCAGCACCGGCCGCGAGCTCATCGTCACGCTGCGCTGGCAGCAGCTGCCGTAGGCAATCGCGATCGGCAAGCACTCACGCGGCTTTTCTGCGCGTGAGTGCTCTCGCATCGGTCTGGTGCAGTGCGGCGCACTACACTAGTGTTTAGCTCCTATTTTGCCACCACCCGCGGAGTACGTAGCCCTATCGTGCGCTGGCTAATCCCTACATTCGCGCAGCAGCCCATCAGCGCCACGCCGGCGCTGGTCGGGTTGTTGGTGGCGTTGATCGGCCTTTGGATAGTGGCCTTCGCTGCCTTGGGTTATCCGTGGACGATGGTTGGCAGTTCCACCGATGGCCTGCATTACTTGTGGATGGCCGATGCGCTGCACGCGGGCGTATCGCATCCACAATCGGCTGCTGGCGCGAACCTGTTGTGGCACAGCCGATTTCCGCCCGGTTTTCCGATCTATTTATCGTTATTTGGCGCAGCGACCAGTGATGGCGGCATGTTGCGCGCCAATCTGGCGCAGATGCTGTCGGTTTTGGCGATGATGTTGATGGTGCTGGTGTACGCGCGGCAGCACACACGATCCTGGTTGGCGGCGCTGTTAATCCTAGGCTATGTGCTGGCTCACCCCATGCTGGTGCCGTGGTCGGTGGAATTGTTTTCCGAGCCCTTGTTCACCTGTTTGCTGCTTGCCGCATGCCTGCTGGCTGGCGCCGATCGCAGCCTGAGCCGCGCTTGGTTATGGATGTCCATGCTGATCGGCTTCGCCTGTCTGGTGCGTGCTATTGGTTTATTGGTCATCCCAGCGCTATTGCTGTGGCTTTGGCTGCGCCACCGATCGGTCTGGCGCACCATAGTTGGCGGCATGCTCGCGCTGGCGCCAAGCGGACTATGGAGCGCGCTAAAACCGGCGTCGGTCGGCGCGGGTGATTCGTACCTGAGCCAACTGTGGGGCACGGTGGGCGATATCAGCGCCAGCACCTTGACCGTGATCGCCACTCAACTGAGCAGTTTTCTGCAGGCACTCGCCCCATTTGGCTTTCCCGCTTGGCTGCGATTGCTGATTGGCACTGGCTTGTTGATCGCCTTTCTGCGGGTGGTCTGGTTACGGCGTAGTCAGGCGAATTTCGACGCCTGGGCGGCGCTGTCCATCATGGGCATCCTGATCTTTTGGCCATACCCCGGTTATCTGGATCGCTTAGTGGGGCCCATTGTTCCGCTGCTATGGGTGCAAATCCTGCGCGGCGCGCCGACGCCCAGCGAGCAGCCCATCGCGCGGCGGGTCTGGATCATGGCGGCAACACTACTGGTGGTGATCGCCATGAGCAGCACGCTGAGTATTTTGCTGCGGCCGGTGTTGCGCGTAGCTGATCTGGACTTGCAACGGCAGATGCGCAGTGCCTCGGTCCTATTGGCCGAGGATCCGGTATCTATCGCCAAAATCCATCACGCCGGTTTGCTGCTCGCCGCCGATCTGCACAGCTTGGTGCCGGCCGGGGCGTGCGTCAGCAGCGCCTTTGCGATCTGGGTTCGGCTGCGCGCCAAGGTGCTGATCCTCGACACGGCGCAACCATTTTCCTGGCAAAACAATCCGTGTCGATATGTGATGGTGATTAATCTGGCATCCGCACAGGATGGATTCAACGCCTATTACCCAATGCCATTGAGTCCCTCGCAATTTCGCCCGCTCGCAGTCGCACGTGAGTCGCCCGATGCGGTAACTTTCGCCGCGTTAATTGAAGCGAATGATTAAACCAATGAAATCAGCCAAACAAGCCTCTTTGTTCGATGCAGACCCGAGCCCGGTTAGTAGTGCGGAGTTGTTGCGTATCGATCAGAGCAAGGCAACGCTCAATCCGGCGCAGCGCACCTTTAATCGGCTGACCGAGCAGATCACCCGTGCCCGATCAAACTTGACGCAGTGGGAGGCAATGGGCCAGCACGTTCAACAGCGCGTCAGCGGCGAAATGCAGCCGGCGATCGACGCCCTGACGCTGCTGCATCGTCAGATGGTCCGCCAAATTGATGAGCTCTTGAGTCACCCGCCAGCCGGATTGCGCCTGACCCATCGACGCCGTGAAGGTCTGACCGACTTCATGCTGGAGCGCATTGATGATCTATTGACGCATGGTCCGGATGAAACGCTGGAAGCCATCTTCAATCACTACAGCGATATCAGCCTGCAGGATCGGCGCGATATGGAGCAGGATTTCAATCTAGGAATGACGGAAACCATCGTTGGCCATATATTCGGTGATGAGGTCCTGAAAGATCACGGCGCCGAATCGGCCGAGGAGCTCCTGCGGCGTATCGACGAACGCATGGCCGAGCGCGCCAGCGCCGAACAATCCGCGCGCGAGGCCGCACAAAGTCGCAAGCGCAAGCCCAATCGTCGTCAAGCCGAAGTGGCAGCACGCCGCGCGGAAGCGGAGCAAGCGGCCGGCCAATCCTTGCGCGATGTCTATCGTAAATTGGTCAGCAGTCTGCACCCGGACCGCGAAAGCGACCCCGATGAGCGCGCCCGCAAAACCGCGTTGATGAAGGACATCAACCGCGCTTACGAGGCGCAAGATCTACTCAGTCTGCTGACCTTGCAGATGGAGGTCGAACAGATCAGCGCAAGCAGCTTGGCGGCGTTGCCCGAACAACGCTTGCAGCACTACAACGACGTCTTGCGTGAGCAACTGAAAACGCTGCAAAGCCGAATTGATGCCTGCGCACAACAGTTGCAATTGGCTTTTGACTTGGAACCTGGCCGCAGGCTGCGCGACCCCAAAGATGTGGAGCGGCTGTTCAATCAGCAACTGCGCAGCTTGCGCGAAACGCTGGCGCACTGCGAATCCAGCACCCTCGCGCTGGCCAATCCGAAACTCCGGCTTGCGGTGATCGATGACATTGCAAATTCGATGCGTTGAGCGGATCGCGAGCAAGCGCGCTCGCACAGGCTGAAAAAGGACGCTCGCTATGATCCATAGACTTTGTATCCGCCTTTGCGCACTGGCCCTGCTCTGCAGCGCCACGCCGCTGTTGGCGATGCAGTGCCTGGTGGATGCGGGGCGCCAGCAGATCGGCGTAACCCTGTTCTATGACCCCGCGTATGCGCGCTTGGATTACCCCGCTGGCGATGTGCCCAGCGAGCGCGGTGTGTGCACCGATGTGCTCATCCGCGCTTACCGCAGGTTGGGCGTCGATTTGCAGCAACTCGTGCACGAGGATATGCGCGCCAATTTCAAAGTCTATCCGCGCAATTGGGGGCTAAAAACCACGGATCGCAATATCGATCATCGTCGCGTACCTAATCTGGCGCGGTTTTTCAGCCGCCACGGAAAATCTTTGGGTATTGCCGGTGCAGACCTCGATTATTTGCCCGGCGATATAGTCACCTGGAAGCTGCCCTCTGGCGTGCCGCATATCGGCATCGTATCCGACGCGAAAACGCCCGGCGGCACGCCGTTGATCGTGCACAACATCGGCGCTGGGACGCAGGAAGAAAACGTTTTACGCGTCTTTAAAATCAGCGGGCATTTTCGTTACCGGCCGGCGGAATTGGTCGAACTCTGTGGCCCAAAACAACAAAGCCCCTGAGCCTGAGCGGCGCGTGCGGCGCCTTGATCATCCAACCGGGAATCACAACAATCGTAGCAAGCGACGCAATTGCGGCAAATTGCGGCGGCTGACTTCCAGGGTTTCGGCGCGACCGCGCAGTCGCACGAGGGTTTCGCCGACCGCATTTTTGGCCAATCCATCGATACGTTCGCGGGCGACCAAACAATTGCGGTGCACGCGCACAAATCGGTCGACAAACTCCTCTTCCAGCGACACCAGCGAATCTTCGATCAAAACTACGCCCTGATCGGAATGCACCTCGACGTATTTGGCGTCGGCCAGGAAATACGCGATCGTGCTGATCGGCACCAGTCTCATTTCTCCACGCACGCGGGCGCAGATATGGCTGCGCGGGCGGGGCGGCGCGCCAGCCACTTTGGGTGGCGCTTGGACGATCTCGCCGCTGAAGCGCCGGACGCGTTCGAGCGCCGCCAATAGACGTTCGCGGCGCACCGGTTTAAGCAGGTAATCGACCGCTTCTGCTTCAAATGCGGCCAGCGCATGCTCATCAAAGGCGGTGCAAAACACCACCGCGGGTGGTGAGGCGCGGAGCGCCAAGCGCCGGGCGACTTCCAGACCGTCCAAACCGGGCATGCGGATGTCCAGCAACACCAAATCCGGCTCGTGACGATCAATGGCGGTCAGCGCCAACAGGCCATCGGCGGCCTCGCCGACCACTTCCACACCATCCACGCCGGTCAGCAGTGCCGAAAGTCGGCGCCGGGCCAGTGGTTCATCATCAACGATGAGCACCTTCATGATCGTGGAAACCTTGAGTTGACCGTGGTTTCTTCGAATATCCGTCGGTTCAAGCTGGTCCGCTCGGGGCTGACGCGGGCAGGGGTAGACACACAGCCGCGCAATAGTATCCAGGGCGCAACTGCACTTCCAGTGATGCGCGTCCACCATAGGCATAGTGCAGGCGTTGGCGCACATTGTCTTGCGCCAATCCGTGTCCACCGGAGCGTATTAGCGGGCTCAGCGGACACGGGTTTTCGATCGACAGGCGCAGCTGTGTTGCATCGCGAGTGGCGCTGATCCGCACGGTGCCGCCTTCTTGCAAGGGCGCGATGCCGTGATACACCGCGTTTTCGACCAGCGGTTGCAGCAAGAGCGGCGGCAGCAACAAATTCATCGGCGCCGCAGCCACGTCCCAATCCACTTGCAGCCGCTCGCCCAGCCGTAATTCTTCGATCGCCAAATAGCGCTTGCACAACTCCAGCTCGCGCTCTAGCGGATGGGCTTTTTCGCCGGCCGCCAGCGCCGCGCGAAACAGATCGGACAGATCTTCGATCACCTGTTCGGCCAGATCGGCATCCACCCGCACCAATCCAGCGATGGTATTCATGCTGTTGAACAAAAAATGCGGCCGAATGCGCGCGGTCAGTGCTTCCACCTCGGTACGCGCCTGCGCCTCAATGCGCGAGCGCCATTGCACATGCACGTAGCCATAGCGCAAGCCCAAAGCCGCCATCAGCAACACAATGGCAACAATGCCCAGCACAAATCGATCGCGCTGCTGCAGATCGGACATCAGGCCCCATTCCAGTTCACGATCCAGCAGAAAGCCTAAGCTCGCCATGCTGTAGGCGGTGATTGCCAGCACCGCGGTGACCGCAGCCAAGGCCAAACCACTGGGCAGCCTGAGCAAACGCGGCCGCACTAGGCACAACATGGCAATCGCGCTGAGCGTTATCCATTGCGCCAGCACCGTGCCGGTCGCCAGCGCACGCCACCACAGATTGGTCGATTCGCCCGGTGAAAAGCTCGCAATCACCACGACGACTTGCGCCAGCAACATCGCCGAATACACCGTCGGCGCCTGACAAAATTGCGGCAACCAAAGTTCAGTTGTCGGCAAGCGCCAGGAGCGGGTCACACATTCATCTCAGGGCTGCGCGAGATAGGCGCTACGCAGCGCATCAATCCGTTTGCGATTCACGCCCATGTCGGAATAGCCGACCCGCGAGCCAGAACGCACTTCGATGCGTTGCGTCGCATCGTCAAAACGCAGCTCGATATCGTCGATAAAACGAAACAACCCGCTAATTGCCATGGCGTGCCAATAATCACCCTGCCGTCGACTAATCGCCGTGCGCGGCAGCGTCGCCAACGCGGCGGTCAGCGCCAATTCGCTGCGCGCGCGGTCCCCCACATAAGGCAATGGCGCCACCGCGTGCGCGCTGTCGGAACTCTCGCTAGCCACACAATTGGGTGAATCCGGACAAGGCCGCAGTTTGCCTTGCACCAAATCCAAGCTAGGCGGTGAGGAACGCGACAAATAGCTACGTGTGGCAAACAACGCCACCACCGCCAATAACAGAGCCAACACCACAAGCAGCACGATCTTCATAGCAATATTTCCAAGTGGCGGAGCAGCTCAATCATGCACCCGAAGCCGGGCGCGCGTCACCGCGCCGCGCGGTCCAATGTAGCGCGTGCGAGTCAAACTGATGTGGGCTGCCCCTGATGTAGGTCCAGAGCAAGGCTTTGAGCAAGCAACAAACCCCGCAATGCAGGAAAAAGCCAGCGCACAGCGCCGGCCCGGAGTGTCGGGCTTTGGTGGGTTCGATCCGTGATCGAACGCTTCCCCCCGCATCGACACGCCGCGGTTATGCTGCGCGACCTTCACCTGTGCTTTCCTCTATGTTGCCCTCTGCTGCCCGTATCGCACTTGCTTGTCTGGATTTGACCTCGCTCGGCGACGCCGATACGCCAGCGATAGTGGCGGCGCTCGCGCGCCGTGCGCACACGCCCTATGGCGCCCCGGTAGCGGTTTGCGTACACCCTGAGCTGATCTTTGCCGCGCGGCTGAGTTTGATGCGCGAAGGTATTGCGCATGTGCGGGTGGCGACCGCCATCAACTTCCCGGAAGGCGCGCTCGATGAAGCCCACTGCGTTGCGCAGACGCGCCGGGCCATTGCGGTAGGTGCTGACGAAATCGAGCTGGTATTCCCGTGGCGCGCATTTTTAGCCGGTGAAAAGCGCGCCGCCAAGGCCCTGGTCGAACGCGTCAAGGCGCATTGCACCAAGGCGGAGCTTAAAGTCGTCTTGCCTGGAACTGCCTTTGCCAACGCCGATGATTTGTACGAGGCAGCGATGCTGGCGATCAAAGCCGGCGCTGATTTTCTGCAGACCGCGACCGGCAGCACAGGCGCAGCGCTATGCATGGCGAGCCCGGCGATCATCTCCGCGATCCGTGCCACAACGCGCCCGATTGGCCTGAAAATCGCCGGCGGCTTTAGCACACTGGCAGAAATGCACGCCTGCATTGCGTTGGCCAGCGAGCTATACGGCCGCGATCGCGTGGTGCCAGCGCGCTTTCGCCTCGGCGCCGAGACCTTGTCCGACGAACTGCTGACGGCGCTGGCGGCTGATCCTGTCGATGAATCCTAGGTTTAACTACGTCGCCGTCGCTTGCGCGCGAGAGGTTTGCTCAAGCGCTGCGCGTCACATCCGTCTTCATAATAGACGCTGCGCACAGCGAAGCGACGGTAGCCGCGGCGCTCGTAGAGGGTCAGCGCAGCGGCGTTATCGGTGCGCACTTCCAGGCGGATTTCACCCAATGCATGGCTGCGGGCAATCGCTTCCAAGCGCTCCAATAAGCGCGCGCCTAAGCCCTGTCCACGCGCTGCGGCGGCGACGGCAATCGAATAAACCCGGCCGATGTTGCTGCCACGCCGTCTGAATAACAGCGCGTATCCCAACAGCACATCGCCGGCCACCGCGACAATCAGATCGCTGCTCGGCGCGCTCAAGTGATGACGAAACTGCCGCAAAGACATGCGATCGCCGCTGAACACGGTGTTTTCCAGCGCCTGCAGTGCCTGCAAATCACCGAGCGCACCACGCCGCAATCGTAATGCCCGTACGCGCGCCGAACGCGCGGTTGCAGATCGCCCGCGGATCGCCCCACGTCGGCTGAATAGGTGCTCGTTCATCGTCTGTTATCAGCTACTTGGCCGTGCCAGACTATGCGCCGAGTGCAGCCAGTGCAGTGCGTCGCAAAGCTAGGCACTCTCCCAGTTTGCCCACCGCAACGGCCGGTCGCCGTTCATCCAAATTCGACTCACCCGCCGCTGGCCCGCCCGGCTGCGAGAGCGTGCAGGACCCTAATGCGCCCCATGACCGCACACTCCACCCCATCCAACTGAGGTTTCTAGGATCATGAGTCGTCTGGTCATCGTTGTCGAGAAAGCATCGGATTGGGGTAGTTATTACCCGTCCGACAACGTCGTTACCGCGATGGAGTACCTCAAGGAGCCGATTCGCCCTGACGAAGAGCGCACCCAGGTCATCAATCTATGTCGCAGCTATAAGTATCTGGGTACCGGCTACTACGTTTCGTTATTGGCCGAAGCACGCGGTCACAAAGTGATTCCCTCGGTGCGCACGATTAACGACTTGCGTCGGCGCTCCTTGTATGGCCTGGATATCGAAGACCTTAACCAGAACTTATGCCGTTACCTCGCGCACGAACGAGATACCACGGAATTCGGGATTTTGGTGTATTTCGGCGAGACCGCGTCGGAACCTTTGAAGGATCTGGCGCGGCAAGTTTTTGAGGCCTTCCCGTGCCCCATTTTGCGGCTGGAGTTTGAGCGCAATCGCGTCTGGCAGATCAATGCAATCAAACCGGCAGGATTGCATACGCTCACCGACGCGCAAGAGGATGGCTTAGCCGCGGCACTCGATCGCTTCAGCAAGAAGCTCTGGCGCGGCCGGCGCACGCCTAAAAAATATCGCTATGACATTGCGATGTTGCACGATCCAGCCGAACAATGGCCGCCGTCCAACAAACGGGCGTTGAAAGCGTTTATCGCGGCGGGCAAGGACTTGGGCATTGAGGTCGATGCGATTACTCGCATCGACTATTCGCGCCTCGCCGAATACGATGCTTTGTTCATCCGCGAAACCACCGCACTGGACCACCATAGTTACCGCTTTGCCAACAAAGCGGAAAAAGAGGACATGGTGGTCATCGATGACCCGACCTCCATATTGCGCTGCACCAATAAGATTTACTTGTCGGACTTGCTAAAGAGTCGCAAGTTGCCCACACCGCGGACCGAGATTTTGTATCGCGAAGAAGCCAAGAAGATTGCCAATCTGGGCGAGGTTTTGGGTTTCCCGCTGGTGCTCAAAGTGCCGGATGGATCGTTTTCGCGCGGCGTGGTTAAGGTGACCGACACCGATTCTCTGAAGCGCGCGGCCGATGAGCTGTTTCAACAAACCGCCTTGTTACTGGCGCAAGAGTACATGCCGACCGATTTTGATTGGCGCATCGGCGTGCTGAATCGCGAACCGCTGTATGCCTGTCAGTACTTTATGTCGCGCGGCCATTGGCAGATTTACAACCACGCCGCCAAAGGTGAAGCGCGCACTGGCGCTTTCAAAACCCTGCCGATCCGTGAAGTACCGAGTGAGGTCGTCAAACTAGCGCTGCGCGCCACCGCGCAAATTGGCGATGGTTTGTATGGCGTCGATCTAAAACAAGTCGGTGAGCGCACCGTGATCATTGAGGTCAACGACAATCCCAACATTGATTGGGGTATTGAAGACGCTTATCTGGGTGAGGATTTGTACCGGCGCGTGATGGGCGAATTCCTGCGCCGGCTGGAGAGAAAGCGTCTGGGTGTTGCGGATTAAGGCGTTGGATCGGGCAGGAAAATGTGGCTTGCCGGCGGAAACTGCACATGAAAACCGATGCTGGCGATGTTATCGAGCACCCGTCTGGCGTCTTCGCGCGCCAATTTGCGTTCTGCGGTAAGTTCAAATTGCAATACCTCGATCAAGGCCCCCAAGCCCTGCTGCAATTCCGGCGGTAAGCGTTTGAGTGCGTCGGCGTGGGCAACGTAGACAAAGGTGTCCGGCCGCCGACTGCTCTTGTACACCAAGCACTGCATCAGGACGCTTCTCGCGCGGCATAGAAAGCGACTTCCGATACTTGGTGGTAGCGACGCGCGCTGCTCAGGAAAGCTTGGTAGGACTCATTTACGCGCGTCGTAAACGGGTCCTTGGCGGCAATCTCGGCCACCACCGCCGCACTGGCTTCGCGCAATGCGGTCAACACGTCCGCTGGGAGCCGTTTGAACTGCACCCCATGCTCGTTGGTAAGCGTCTCTAGCGCGCGCTGATTTTGCGCGGTGTAGTTGGCCAGCATATCGTCGTTGACTGCCCTGCAGGCGCTTTCGACGATGGCCTGCAAATCATCGGGTAAGGATTCGAATGCCGTTTTATTGATCATGCATTCCAAAGTCGGACCGGGTTCGTGCCAGCCTGGGTAATAGGCGTATTGCGCCACGGTATGCAATCCAAAGGCCATATCGTTATAGGGCCCGACCCATTCGGTGGCATCGATCGCCCCGGTTTGCATTGCGGTGAACAATTCCGCGCCCGGTATATTGACCGGCGTGCCACCCAAACGCGCCAGAACCTCCCCGCCGAGGCCAGGAATACGCATTTTCAAGCCCTGCAGATCGGCCACGCTTTGGATTTCTTTGCGGAACCAGCCGGCCAGTTGCACGCCGGTATTGCCAGCCGGAAACGGCAGCAGATTGAACTTGGCGTAAAGCTCACGCCAAAGTTCCAAGCCGCCACCGTGGTAAAGCCAGCCATTCATCTCCTGCGCATTCATGCCAAACGGCACCGCGCTGAAAAACTGCACCGCCTCGGCTTTGCCTTTCCAGTAGTAAGCACCGCTGTGGCCCATTTGCGCCGTACCTTGCGACACTGCGTCAAATACCTCAAATGCAGGCACCAATTCGCCACCACCAAACACCTTGATGGTCAAACGACCGCCACTCATTCGACCAATTAACTCGGCCAGTTGGGTTGCGCCAGTGCCTAATCCAGGGAAGTTGATCGGCCACGACGTTACCATCTTCCATTTCAGGTCAAGCGCCGGCTTGCTAACGCCGTTGCTTGCCGATTGCGGGGCTTCGCTGCAGGCCGCCAGAGCGCCTGTCGCGGCAATCAAGCCGCCTGCATGCATGAATTGACGTCGATCCATTGGCTATTCCACGAACAATGTTGGGTCGCGCAGTCTAAACCCATGTGCAGCGTGATTGCGGTGGCAAATAGCGCTGCCGTCATTACCGCCAAATTGAGGGCAAAAAAAAGCCCGCCGAAGCGGGCCTTTTGCACTACATAGGTAAAAGCTCAGACCAAGAAGTCACTGAGCTTGGCACCGGCGAGCAGCGCATCACGCACCCAATGCGGGTGCTTACCACGACCCGTCCAGGTTTGCTCTGCATTGACGGTATTGCGATATTTCACTGCAACCGGGCGCTTATCGGCGCTAGGAGCAGCTGCCGGCCCGCGGGTAGCACGGCCGCCAGAAAACAACTCATAAATATCGAAACCAGCAGTGCGCGCCTGCGCTTCCAATGCACGACGCAAATCGGCGTAATGGGACTTCTTCAACACTTCGATACGCGCCCTGGCATCGACAGCCAACTTTTCCAACTCGGTAACATTCAAACCACTGATATCAACTGACATCGCGCTTTCCTTTATGAACGGGGTTAAGGGACTTTCGTCGAGCGGATTCTGCATCCAGCCGCAGAATAATGAAAGCCCACAGTCAAACTATTTATCCCCTTATTCATGTGAACTTATGTATCAAGTCAGGTTCCCAGTACCGTTCGAACTTCCAATAGCTCCGGAAAGAAAGTCAGCTCCAGTGCTTTTCGGAGAAATGCCACGCCTGATGACCCGCCAGTACCGCGCTTATATCCAATGACCCGCTCGACGGTCTTCATGTGGCGGAATCGCCACAGTTGGAAGCTCTCCTCCACATCAACCAACTGCTCGCAGAGGTGATATTCGCTCCAGTATTGATCCGGTTGTTCGTAGATTCGGCGCAGAACGGGGATCAATTCGGGTTGCCGTTGATGCGCTACTGAGAAGTCACGTTCGATGCAGTGTGGCGGAATTGCGTGGCCGGCGCGCGCTAAATGGCGCAGGAACTCATCGTACAAGCTGGGCAGTTCCAGCACTCTGCGCAAGCGCTCTCGATGTTCGGGTGCGTAATCGAATACCGGCAACATATCCGCGTTCTTGTTGCCGAGCAGGAATTCAATGAGTCGGTATTGAATCGACTGAAAGCCACTGGCCGGGCCGAGCACATAACGGAACTGCATATACTCAGAAGGCGTCAGGGTTTCCAACACCGCCCATTGTTCGAACAACTGCTTCTGGATGTGCTTGACGCGCGCCAGAATCTTCAAACAGGGGCCCAGATCGTCGGCACGTAGCCGCACAATGGCCGCCTCAAGCTCATGAATGACCAATTTCATCCACAGCTCAGAAGTCTGATGCTGGATGATGAACAGCATCTCATCGTGGTGCACCGGAGCCGACAATGGCTGCTGCGCGCTCAACAAACGGTCGAGTAATAAATAGCCTTCGTAAGTCACCCGATTGGTCAAATCGACGGTGATTTCGCTTTCCAGGGGTCGGCGGTTTTCGTTGCTGGACATATCGATCGGGGCTCAGATGTAGAGCCCTAAGCCTCGCCGTCGGCGAAGGACACGTCAACCGGCGCTACGAGGGCCAGCGCCCTACTGGGCAAGGTTAGGAAGCCTTGCCGAGACTTTGCCCTACCGGGCACTTACCGCGAGCGCCACAACCCGCGCAGGCGCCGGTGGGCTGCGCTGCGGCGCGTTGCAGGGCCGGTGTCAGTGCGCTGGCGCGGGTTTGGCTGCAGCGTTTGGCAATCGCCTGCGCTAGGCGTAGTCGTTCGCTAACGGGCGTTAGATACCAAAGGCTGTACAGGGCTGCAGTGACCACAATCAGCCCAATCAGCAGTTCTTCAAGCATCATCCGGCTCCCATTCGAAGCGCAATTTGATAGGTCAGGAAGGACGCCAAATAAGCCATCGCAAACAGATAGCCGGCCATTAATAAGGGATATCGCCAGCTTTGTGTCTCACGTTTGACGACGGCTAAGGTCGACAAACACTGCGGCGCATACACATACCAGGCCAATAGCGATAAAGCGGTCGCCAAGGACCATTGATTGGCGATCAAGGGTGCTAATTGGGTAGCGACGTCGTCCCCAGCCTGCAAACTGTAGACCGTGCCCAATGCGGCGACGGCAACTTCGCGAGCCGCCATCCCGGGAATCAGCGCGATGCAAATTTCCCATCCAAAACCAATGGGCGCGAACAGCGGCTGGATGAAATGCCCGAGCATGCCGGCGAAACTGTAGTCAATCGCCGCGCCAGTCGCGCCGGGTGGTGGTGCTGGGAAAGTCGACAGCGCCCAGACGATGATCATCAATGCCAAAATGATGCCGCCGACGCGATGCAGGAATATTTTCACCCGCTCCAACAAACCCAGCAGCAAATTGCGCAGATTGGGTAATCGCCAAGTGGGCAGTTCCATCATTAACGGATGGTGCATGCCACGGCCGACAGTGCGTTTGAGGACAAAAGCGACCAACACCGCGCCGACGATGCCAGCCAGATACAGCACAAACAAGACCAGTCCCTGCAGATTAAATAGGCCAGCGACTTGTTGCTTGGGCACAAACGCGCCAATTAACAAGGCGTAGACCGGCAGGCGCGCCGAGCAGGTCATCAGCGGCGCTATCAAAATAGTGCTGAGACGATCGCGCCAATTGCTGATCACCCGCGTCGCCATAATGCCGGGAATCGCACAGGCGAAACTACTCAGCAGCGGGATAAACGAGCGACCGGACAGGCCCACCTTGCCCATGAATCGATCAAGCAAAAAAGCCGCGCGCGGCAGATAACCGGAATCTTCCAACGCTAAAATGAATGCAAACAGGATAACGATCTGCGGCAAAAAGATCAGCACGCTACCGATACCCGCAATCACACCATCCACCAACAAACTGCGCAAAAGTCCATCTGGCAAAGCCTGGCTAACCGTCTGTCCCAGCCAGGAGACGGCCGTTTCAATGGCGGTCATTGGCAATTCGGCCCACGCAAATACCGCCTGGAACATCAAAAACAAAACGCTGGCCAGGATGGCCAAACCGGCGATCGGATGCATCACCACTGCATCGATGCGCTCATCCCAGCGCGTGTCGACCGCCGGTTCGCGCACCGTTTGCAGCAGAATCTCGCGGACCTGCCGATGCGTTTCGGTGATTTCGGCTAAGGTCGGCGGTTGCCATTCCAGCGCGGGCACGCTGGGTTTGTAGGACAGCGCGTCCAGTGCGGCCAGTAGCGGGTCGGCGCCTTGCCGATGAATGCCGACGGTTGGCACCACCGGTACGCCGAGCAATTCTGATAAACGCGCCACATCAATTTCGATACCACGGCGCTTGGCCAAATCACTCATATTGAGCGCCAATACCATCGGCAGCCCTAAGCGTTTAACTTCCAGCACCAAGCGCAAATTCAGGCGCAGATTGGTGGCGTCGGTCACACAGACCAACACCTGTGGCAAGGGCTCACCATCCAGCCTGCCGAGAATCACATCACGGGTCACCGCTTCGTCGGCGCTATCGGCATTGAGGCTGTAGGCACCGGGTAAATCGAGCACCCGATAGCGTGTGCCGGCCGGCGAGGTGGCCGCGCCCTCTTTGCGTTCGACCGTCACGCCAGCGTAATTGGCAACCTTCTGACGACTGCCGGTCAACAGATTAAACAAGGCAGTTTTGCCGCAATTTGGATTGCCGAGTAGCGCGATTCGGCGCTCAGCGACGCCGTCCAGGGTAGCGGCGGTCACGGCTGGGCACCTTGCAAATCGACCAAAATGTGCTCGGCTTCGTGCTGGCGCAACGCAAACATGGTG
>Ga0163154_10001884_pt1 | contig 31549 bp, 27 predicted proteins | sample OliLakLV19MP9P1_FD_148649 | JGI IMG/M metagenome (GOLD analysis project Ga0163154, IMG submission 148649) | Freshwater microbial mat bacterial communities from Lake Vanda, McMurdo Dry Valleys, Antarctica - Oligotrophic Lake LV.19.MP9.P1 | ecosystem: Environmental > Aquatic > Freshwater > Lake >... | reverse complement strand
TTTCAGAAAACCAGCCCAATCAAGCTCGTGCCAATTTTCTATTTTTCGAGTAAAATCGCTTGCACCTAAATTCCCCTCTATAGTGTCCAAAAAACCTTTTCTAATTTTGTAAAATTGTTGATAAAAACCAAGTGTTTTTTTAACCTTTTCTACATAAATTTGCTGTTCTTGGGTAGAGATAATTTTGATAGGTAAGTTTTTGCAATTTTCAATCAAAATCTTGCTAAAAACATCTTTTTCAACATCTGTAAATTTATATTTATGTATAAAATTAAGCAAATTACTATTAATGATGGCCAGCAGATATTTTATATCTAAAGTATTATTTTTAGGCAAAATACTAAATCCTATTTGTGTAAAATACAAAGGTTTGTCCGTAAATCCTGCATAAATGCGCGAAGGCTTACCTGATAATATCTGTCTTACGATTATGCGCGGTTCTGTAAAAAACTTCTCCTCGCGTTTTGCCCCAAGCCAATCTCCATACTTGATATATTCAGTTGTTTTTTCAGACACATAATAACGCAAAATATGCTCACCTGCAATAAGCGGTTTACAAGTGCTATCAATCGGACTTTTAACATGGAAAACTCTGTTCTTAATAATTTCTTCAGTATGACCTTTATATTTATCATAAGGCGTAATGCCCAAACTAAAAAAAGCTATATCACCTAAAGCAACACTATCTTTAAAGCATTTTCTGATAATATATTGTTTTTCATCATTGGCATAAATATTAAAAGTTGTAAACTTTCCATTCCAATTTACTTTGTTAAATACTTTCCACGCTGTAAAGTCTGTTATTTCAATCTTATTTATTCGAACATTAGAAGGATACACTAAAGCTTTTGCTTGTGTAAAAACGACATCTTTTTGGTATTTGAATATAATTGTTTCTACATTAGCCGCTTCAAATACATCAGAAGGAAGTTTTACAATATGCTCAATACCTTCATACATCTTTTGCCTTATTTTTAGATACGAAGAATTGACAAGCAGAGAATTAGGCACTATAAAAGATAAAATGCCTTGCTTTGCCAACAAATTTATGGAACGTTCTATAAAAAGTGCATACAAATTTATGCGATTTTCTGCAGTTTCATATTTTTCAAAATAATAATCAACAAATTTTTTATCAATAGTTTTTACATCAACATACGGCGGATTGCCCACCACAAGCGTAAAGCCTCCATTTTGCATGGCTGTGGGAAATTCTTTAGCCCAGTCGAAGGCAAGGGCATCTATAGAAACATCATCAATCAAAGAATTGCCGCGTTTGATATTGTGGCTTAAGTCATTCAGTTTGCGCTTGCCTTCGGCTATGCGTAGCCACAGCGAAAGTTTGGTTATCGCCACACTTTCAGCGTTGATGTCTGTTCCAAAAATATTACTTTCTAAAATCGTATGCCTCAAATTAGACTCTATGCGTGTCTTAGTAAGAAAAGACTCCTGCTCATCTATTTTTTCGTGTTCGTGTATAAAAAAGTTTAGCACTTGATTCAAAAACGCGCCGCTGCCACAGGCAGGGTCTAAAACGGTAACAGTCAAAAGCCAATTTCTGTAGGTTTGCATCTTGCCTACAGTTATATTTTCCCATTCCAATTCGGCTTTTTTATCTTCACAAAGTTTGCCCAACGTTTCTTGTATGATATAATCCGTAATGTAAAGCGGGGTATAAAAAACACCATCAAGTTTGCGTTTTGTGTCTTTTGTAGGCACTTTGCCGTTGTTTGAGGAGGCAAGTTGCGTTCTTTTCTCGTCTGATTCTTTCAAACTATGCTCAAAAATATGCCCCAAAACGTTTACATCTATATCTGTTTCGAAGTCATATTTGGCAAGATTGAGGGCGTAGTTTGAGAAAATAGTATCCGTAATCTGTAATTTGTCTGCTATATCGTCAGGCGCGAAAAGTCCGCCATTGTAAGCAAAAATATCATATTTCTTACTCGTAAATCCGTTGTTTATAAAGCCGAAATGTTTGGTAAAAAACGTATAAAGTGGTCTTTCCTCGCCTTCTTGTTTTCTTAATTCGTGTTCTTCCAAAATAAGGTATAAATAATTGGCAGGCAAGAGTCCTCTGTCTTGTGCAAAACACACGAACACGATCTTGTCGGCAATGCGTTGCGCCTTGTCAAAGAGCAACAACACATCTTGTTGTTTGTTCAGCCCCACGAGGTCGGTAAACAACATTTCTTTGAATTGTTTGTAATGATTGTAAAATTGCAAGGTAATTTCTTGCCTGTGTGCGATGGACTTATCACGCATTTCGGTAGGCAAGTATTTCAATACGTTTCCTTCTTTCAGTATCGTATAAAAACCCCTAAAATGCTCATAATCAAGTGTGAACAAATCAAATTCTTCAAAATCTGTAGCATTTTCTACATACAAGCGCAGTTTTTTGAAATTAGAAATAATTACATATTTGCAATCTGCATGGCTATTTTTATAACCAAAGGCTTGTGGAACGACCTTATCCAAATCAACATTCTTGGCAGATTTAAGCTCTATGACTCCAACCGCTTTGTCATTTAACATGATAGCTCCATCGGCTTTTTGGCTATTTTGTAGGTTTTTAAGTTCGGTTATCAAAGTAGGTTTTTCGGTGGAGCGTATAGGCAACTTATAGCCCAAAACATCTCCAAAAAGTATGCTCAAAAAACTTTCCTGTAGCTGCTCCTCTTTGAGTGTGAGGAGCTCTTGTTGAATTTTGAGATTATGAAAATGTGCCTCAAACTTAGCAAAAGCCTCTTTTATGTCAGCTTCGCTCTGCAAAAGCGCGTATTGGCGCAGAATAGTTTTTTGAAAAAGTCCCATAATGTCTAAAATATTTTAAGCAAAATTAACCAAAAATATAAACAAATGCAATTTTTTTACCTTGAATAAAAACAAACCACTTGCCTACAGGTGCAGGCAAGGGGTTTGAGTCGTACTGAGTGCATAATTTACTTAAAACGCTGTTAGTGTAAAGTTTCCATTGCGAAAGGATATGTATCACAGACGGCTCGTCTGTAGGGTATAAGTTGAACGAAAATATACGCCGTACGTAAGACGCACCATCTGTGATACAAGTTGTATTGTTTTCGCTATAGGTTGCGCAACTGTTGTAAGTCAAAAACTTACTTCAGCTTTTTTTTGCAAAATACAAGTTATAAATTTGCAATAGGATAAAAATGTCAAAAAAATGATTATATTTGCGCATATTTAAACCAAATGTTTGTTTTATGGGAACTTATTTGATGACTGGGCTGAAAATGCAGGTGTCTGCATATTGCTCTGAACCTGAAACACAAAAACCCGACACTACCGAATTTCCTGAAGATGTGTACGATTTTAGCACTCAAGAGGATACCATTACGTACAAAATACGTGAGGACGTATTGCGTCAAGAACTGTTGCCTTTTTTGCGTGAGTTCTACCATGTCTATTATGGGACTGATGGCAGATATTATCAAAAAGCACTTGATTTTCTTGAAACCCACGCTTACGAAGAATGGGATGCGTTTTTTGAAAAAGGGGGGGAGTATGAATGTAGTTTTGAATCTATAGATACGCTTGTCTATGTAGATGAAAACTGGGCAAATGCTGACACAGTGTTGATACGATTGGCTTTTGAAGGCAAGGTAATGGTAGAAGAAATGGATGCGCACCTAAGTCTGTATAATCACGCCCTCAAGCGCGCTTTTAGTTCCAAGTTAAGCGGCGCTTTGCATACGCAAATAGTGGGTTAGTACTTGTAATCTTGCCTACCATACCACAGTAGGCAAGGTTTAAAAAGTAAAGGCGTTGCCATGCAACGCCTCTACAAAAATTTGTTAATTAAAAAACTTCTCTCCCTTGCTTGCCATGTCGCGTAGGCGAGTAGTAGGGCGGAAACGCTCACCGTGAGCGTCAGCGAGTTCGTCGAGTTCTTTTACGAACTTGCCTACCCCAACCATATCAATATAAGAGAAAATGCCTCCAGAATAAGGCGCGAAGCCCCACGCAAGGATAGAGCCGATGTCGCCGTCAGTAGCATTGCGCAAAACGCCTTCCTCCAAACAACGCACGGCTTCTATGGCTTGGCGGTGCAACAGGCGTTTTTTGGCATATTCGAGGGTAGGTTGTTCAGCCTTTACAGGGTAAAGTTCACCCAAGCCTTCCCAAATATATTTTTTGCCGCCTTCAGGATATTCATAAAGTCCTTTTTTGTTTTTCTTGCCAAAACGTTCAAGCTCTACCACCAATTTCTTGATAACTTTTCCGCCTGTGATGTCTTCTATTTTTACACCTGTATCTTTTTCGGTTTGTAGCATCACTTTGTAGGCAAGGTCAAGAGCAACTGCATCAGCCACATCAAGCGGGCCGACAGGCATACCTGCCAAAGTGCCTGCACTTTCTACAAATTGCGGATTAACGCCTTCTGCTACCATTTCGATGCCTTCCGAAGTGTAAGTGCCAAAGCAACGCGAAGTATAAAAACCGCGCGAATCGTTTACGACTATGGGCGTTTTCTTGATTTTTTTCACGTAGTCGATGGTCATCGCAAGGGCATAATCACTGGTTTGCTTGCCTACAATGATTTCCACGAGTGGCATTTTGTCCACGGGCGAGAAGAAGTGAATACCAATAAAATTGGCAGGGCGCACAGAAGCCTCCGCCAAGCCCGTAATAGGCAAGGTAGAGGTATTTGAGCCAAAAACAGCATTTTCACCCAAAACGGCTTCGGTTTCTTTTGTAACAGTAGCCTTAAGTTCGCGGTTTTCAAATACAGCTTCGATGATTAAATCACAGCCTTTCAAGTCATTCACGTCGCCTGTAGTATGGATAAGCGAAAGCACTTGCTCCATTTGCTCTTTCGTCATTTTGTTTTGCGAAACGCGCTTTTGTAGCAATGTACGGGTATAATCCTTGCCTTTTTCGGCTGATTCTACGCTTACATCTTTCAAAACAACGGGGATATTTGCCAAAAATGTGGTAACATACGCTATGCCTGCGCCCATCATACCTGCACCCAATACACCCACTTTTTTGATGCTTGTTTCAGGCACGTTTTTAGGGCGCGCTTCGCCTTTGTTGGCATCATTCAGTGCGAAAAAGAAAGTGCGCACCATGCCGCGTGCTTCGGGTCGTGTGAGCATTTCGGTAAAATAACGCGCTTCAATCGTAAGTGCCTTATCCATAGGCAGTTGCAAACCTTCATACATACATTTCATGATGTACAGTTGTGCAGGATAATTGCCTTTAGATTTGTCCATGAGCAGGGCAGTACCCGGCATAAGGAGTTGCGCACCTTGTGGGCTTTGGATATTGCCGCCCGGTACTTTGAAGTTGGTCTTGCTTACTATTTTGCCTTTTTGTATTTCGTCCCAAGGTTGCATAGCTTTTGGGTTTGCTTCTATCCATTTGCGTGCGGCGGCGTACATAGTTTCGCGGTCAGATGCAAGTTCATTGACAAGCGTAAGTTTCAAGGCTTCTTCAGGCGAGTATTCCTTGCCTTCGAGCAACATAGCGGCGGCATTTTGAATGCCCAGCATACGCGGAACGCGCTGTGTACCACCTGCACCGGGGAAAAGCCCAATTTTGGCTTCAGGCAAACCGATTTTGGTTTTCGGGTTATTGATAGCTATTCTGTATTGTGCTATCAAGGCTATTTCATAACCGCCACCCAAAGCGTGTCCATTGATACCGGCTACGATAGGTTTTCCACACGTTTCAAATTTGCGAAACATCTCATTCAAGTGCTTTTGTTTCTCAAACTGTACGGCTACATCTATCGGCTTGTTGAGCATATCGCTCAACCATTTCAGGTCAGCACCTGCAAAGAAGGTATCTTTTTCAGACGCGATGTAAATGCCTTTTACGGCTTCATCTGCTACAGCTTTGCTCATGTGTTCGTCAAAAGCCTGCATAGAATCATCATTCATCACATTCATGGGGTAGTTGGTCATGTTCCAACTTACAATGGCTATGCCATTATCAACACTGTATTTTATCATAAAAAGATTGATGGAGTGATGGAGTGAAAGAGTGATTGAGTGGTATTCACTCAACTACTTACTCGTTCATTCCACAATAGTATGCAATCCTACTATTTTTTCAAAGTGAAAATGAAAATATTTTTTAAATTAAATTTTAAAATATTGATTATCAGTATTTTAAATTTGTTAAAAAGTTATTAAAAAAATGCTCGTGTGGTTGTCAAACAACATTTTGCGAAGCATGTTTTTCATCTGCAGGCGAAAAATGCTGAATCTAATAGCCCAATATAAGCGCGCTTGCATGGTACAAATCATCTGCCCAAAAGTCTGTTTCAGTAGGCGTGATTTCGTTTTTCCCTGTACGTACTTTGATAGTGCGAATGTTTTGTTTGTGTGCCGCAATGATGTCGCGTTCGCTATCGCCAACCAACCAACAAAGTTTCTTATCCAATGTATATTTGGCGACTGCTTTCTCAATCATCAGTGAGTCGGGTTTTCGTGTAAGCGAGGCGCTGTCATGTTTGGGGTGGTACGGTGCAAAATAATGGTCATCAAGCAAACCGCCACAGGCTTGTTGCAAGTATTCCCAGCATGCCCATACATCTTTTTCAGTATAAAGTCCTTTGGCGATGCCCGATTGATTGGTGATAACTATCAAAAGGTAGCCGGCCTCTTTCAGCCTTTTGATAGCTTCGGGTACGCGAGGAAGTATATGGAATTTTTCGACCTGCCATACATAATCAGGGTTATCTTCGTTTAGAACGCCATCGCGGTCTAAAAATACAGCTTTTTGCATATTTTGTGTTGTTTTTTTGTTTTTGGTAATGCTTTTTATGATACGGCGAATGTCATTCTTGCCTGCGCTTGTGCCGATTGGGAGGCAAGGTTTCCTGCTTCATATTCGTAGCTTGCGGCTATAGCTATCATTGCCGCATTGTCTGTGCAATATTGGAAGTCAGGAATATACGTATTCCAGCCTAACTTTTCGCCTTCTTCGCGTAGGCGCGTCCGCAAACCTGAATTAGCAGAAACACCTCCTGCGATGGCTATTTCGCATATATTTGTTTCTTGTGAAGCGCGTTTAAGTTTTCGGAAAAGAATATCCACAAGTGTATATTGCACAGAAGCACAAATGTCAGGTAAGTTTTGTTCTACAAAGTTAGGGTTTTGAGCAGTTTGCTTTTTCAGAAAATTTAAAAAGGAAGTTTTGATGCCACTGAAAGAATAATGAAGCGCAGGCATTTCTACTGTAGGGAATTTGAAGGCGCGTGGATTGCCTTGTTGGGCATATTTGTCTATCAATGGCCCTCCTGGGTAGCTCAAACCCAATAATTTAGCCGTTTTGTCGAATGCTTCGCCTACTGCGTCATCTTGAGTTTCGCCCAAAATACGCATGTCTTGTGGGCTGTTTACTTGTACGATTTGCGTGTGTCCACCGCTTACTGTGAGGCATAAGAAAGGGAAGGCAGGTTTTGGTTCATCAATAAAATGTGCCAAGATATGGGCTTTCATGTGGTGTACGCCTATCAATGGAATTCCTAAGCCCAAAGCCAGCCCTTTGGCAAAAGATACGCCTACCAACAACGAACCCAATAAACCAGGTCCTTGTGTGAAGGCTACAACAGTCAAGTCGTGTACAGTAATCCTTGCCTGCGCCAACGCTTGACTGACTACAGGAATGATGTTTTTTTGGTGCGCACGGGAGGCAAGTTCGGGTACTACACCGCCATACAAGGTATGCACACTTTGGTTTGCAACAACATTTGAAAGTATCTTGCCTGCCTGCCATACTGCGGCAGACGTATCATCACAAGAGGATTCTATAGCAAGGATAGTAAGGGGTAATGTCATTTTTCAGTGTAAATGTAAATTAAAAATATATTGAATACATCAAAGTTTGTTTTCTTGCATTGCGTTTTCTTTATGTTGCTAGTGAAGTTTGTTTTCTTCTTGTTTATTTTTTTACCTTAACCACTATATGCAAAAAAGGACAACAATTGTGGTGCTTCGACGATTTTAGTGGGGTAAGTTATGAACTGGATATGGACATAGAGAACATAGCCTGAAATCCTATGTTTTCTGTGTCCATATCTGGTTTAACACAAAATTTGTCAGAGTACCACGATTGTCGTCCTCGTGTTTGGTTATTTCTTGGCTACGCTCATGGTAAGTACAGGAATTCTTGCTCCATAAACTACGCCTTCGCTTACACTTCCTGACAGCAAACGCGCGAAGCCATGTTTGCGTTCTGAAACCATCACAATCAAATCCGCGTCTATTGATTCTGCAAAATGATTGATGCCGTCATCTTCTGTATAGTCGCAATAAAGATGGAATGTATATTGGTTGAGGGCGTATTTTTTAGCAAAGTTTTGTACACGTTTGTGAACATCTTTGGTGGGTGTAAAATTGGTGGGTGTATTGACAAACACCAAACTTAGTTCAGCTTCAAATATAGTTTGCCATGCTTTGATTTCCTCAATCGGCAGTTCGTTTTTTGATTCGAGGTCGCAGGCAAGGACAATTTTCTTGAACTTATCACGTTTTGGCGAGCGTCTTACACTCAATACAGGGCAATAGGCTGTGCGTACTATTTTTTCAGCATTAGAGCCTACAAACCAGTCGTCATTGTGTTTATCACCCTGCGTACCCATCACGATGAGGTCGTAATTTTCATTTTCAGCTATTTCAGTAGTTGTACTTACTACCTTGCCTGAAGCTATTTGGTAGCTCAATAAAGGATATTGGGCTTTATCCAAGCGTTGGGTGCAGAGCGTCTGTAGTGCGGTTATTTCGACACGCAATTTTTCGGTGTCATATTCAGTATCGATGTGGGTGGAGGCATCAGTTACTCGAATATCTGCCCCGTAAGCGGTATAAACCGTATGCAAAAGTGTTACACGCGCATCGTATTGCTTTGCCAGCGTCAGGGCTATGTCGAGGGCGGCATCTGCCGAGGTAGAAAAATCAGTAGGAACAAGTATTTTTTTCATATCGTTTTTAAAAGTTGCTCTAAGGTAAGGATGTTTTTTAACTTTTGCAAATTTTTAAGCACTTAATTTTTCTTCTTCAACTATGCTTATGCCTGCTGAAGTGCCTATCCGTGTCGCGCCTGCGGCTATCATGGCGAGTGCATTTTCGAGGGTTCGTATGCCGCCTGAAGCCTTGATGCCTACTGTGTCGGGTACCGACTTTCGGATGAGTTGGACGTGTGCTACAGTTGCTCCTGTAGGTGCAAAGCCTGTGGAGGTTTTGATATAATCTGCTCCTGCGTCGGCGCATACTTTGGAGGCGCGGGCTATTTCTTCGTCAGTCAAATAGGCTGTTTCCAGAATAACTTTCAGTATCTTTTCTTGTTCGTGTATCAGTTGGGCGCATCGCAATATTTCGGGTTTTATCCATTCGAAAGCGTTGTGTTTGATAGCCGAAATATTGATGACGAGGTCGAGTTCATCTGCGCCATCTTGCATGGCGAGTTTGATTTCATGCAATTTGGTTTCTGTGCGTTGGTAGCCAAGCGGAAACCCTATCACCGTAACGACAGCTACAGGCGCGTTATTAGTATCGCGTTTCGCTTTTCGCACCCAAAAAGGCGGCACACAAACGCCCACAAAATGATGTGCGATGGCTTCTTCCACCAGTTTTTCGATGCTATCACCTGTGAGGGTAGGCGAAAGATTCGTATGTTCGATATATTGATTTATAGCCATTTAATTTAAAAAAATATTGGGTTGAATTTATAACGTGGCGAGCAGAGTTGCTAGAGCGAGTGTGCTACCGAGCAGAGGGTCATCTTCTTTGTTTCTTGCACCTGCTGGATTGGAGAAGCTACCATTTCCTTGTTGAAAAGTGCGCAATGTATGCCATGCCCTTGCCTGCCAATCGCGCTTGCCTACACTTTTGTAGGCTTCGGCTCTGCCATTTATATGGTAAAGCACCATAACAGTATGCCATTGGTCGCGGTCTGTGGTGGGTATTCCTTCAGGGTAAGCCCAATTTTCGTGTTTTTCGAGCCACTGTATAGCATTTTGCACCTCTTTCGCATTGGTAGGCAAGTTCGTTGCCTTGAGCGCAATCAGTCCGTCTGCAGTAGCTGTGGCATAGCTGCGTATGTGTGGCGCGTATTGGGCATCTCCGTCTGCGATTTTGGCTTTATTCGCCCCTATCACTGCGGGCGAGTAATAAAATCCGCCGTCAAATGGCACTTTCGTGTTTTTGAGTGTGTCTGAAAGGTTGGGTTGCAAGCGTTTTTCTTCGGGGTGTTTTTGGCACATTTGCAAGAAAGCGCTTGCATTTTTAAGCACGTTTTCGATATCGGGTATGTTTTTACTTGCCTGCAATGCCTCCAAAACACGGCGCGTATTGGACAAGTCGACATGCCCTACTTCGCCTTTTCCTAGGCGCGTTTCGCCAAAGCCCCAACCGCCATAGGCAGGGTGTTTGGGTGTGATGCCTCTTTGTTCAGTCCATTGTTGTTTGAGCAGGTAAGTTTGCATGGCTTTTATACGGGCTTTGTCAGTTTCGTCGCCGAAGCGTGCCAAAGTATTCAATGTATAAGCTGTGGCATAATTTGGATATTCTAAGACGAGCATATTTTCGCCTACTACGCCATTGGCTTGGACTTGTTTGCGCAAATAATCTAATCCTTTGGTTAGGTTTTTATTGGATTTTTGGTAAATATCGTCTGGCACTTGCAAGAGATAAAACAGTATAAAGGAGGTATAAGCTTGCCCGCCTTTCAAGAGTCCATGCATTTCGCTGCGCCAACTGCCGTCTGGTCTTTGTTGCGACCACAGGTAAGCGGTTGTTTTGCGCATGGCTTCTTTTTCGGGGCTTAATGGCGTGCAACTATATAACGCGATGCACATAAAAACGCCTAAGATAGTGCCTTTTATTGGGAGGCTAATACATAAATTGTGGAAAAATAATTTCATTGGATTTGCGTTTTAGTTTACGTCTGCTTTCATAATCACCGAATTTAATAGCCAAAGATATTTCGTGTGCGCCACCTGTAGCCAGCGCGAATTTATTTAAACCCAAGTCATAGCTATACATAAAATCAAATTGTTTGTAATGAAAGCCTGCCATGCCTACCAATGCGCCATAATGTGTTTTTACGATAGGAACGCCACGATACCAAACGCCGAGCAATAAGGAGCTTACTTGATAATTCACGCCTACATCAAGCTGTCTAAAATTCCCTTGTTGGCTAAAGTGCATAGCGGGAATAAGCGTCCATTCGTTTTTCTTTGTTATTTTAAAGCCGGCTTGTGCCGAATAGCGTCTTGGCACGGTTTCTTTGCTTCCGCCCCAGTTGTAGGAAGGCGCGTTCAAGTGCATAGTAGAAACGCCTATCCAAAAATCTTCGCCGTAGAGTACCAGGCCTGCGCCTGCGTTCCAATAACCTACATTTAAGTTGGGCAAACCTTGTTCGGAAGTGGGACTGCCTGTATAGCCCAGCTCGTCCAGTTGGTCGCCAAAAGTAAGTTTTAGATAGTCTAAAGTGCGGTTAGTGTAACTTGCCTGCGCCCCCATGCGAAGCCCTATTTGCTTGCTCAATTTGATATTATGGGCATAAACGGTTTGGATTTCTGTAGATTTTGCACCCACAGCACCCATTTTATCCATGACTACCATAACCCCAAAATTGGTGGGTTTTTTGGGCGTACTGTATTCATAACTCGCCTGATAAGTTGCCCATTCGCCCGGCAATTTTGCCCATTGCGCTCTATAATTGAAGCTGAACTTGCCTTCAGGCGAACTCCCTACAAGCGCGGGATTGAGTTGCATAGGTGCGGCATACATCTGTGAAAAGTGCGCATCTTGCGCCCAAGCCACATGCATGTGTATTAAAAACACGCCAAGTATAAAAAAAGCTCTACAAAAAACCATCTCCGTTTTAACGCTCATATTTTTAAAAGATTGTATGCAAAACAACTAACCGCAAAGATAACCTATTTTGTAAATATTTGGGCTTTTTCAGTCTTTATTGGTTTGGTAGGCAAGGCAAAAAAAGACGAAATAATGCGCTTTTTTCAAATGCTCTAAAAAAACCAGCTATTTTTGCAGTCCTTTTCACTTTTATTAGCGATTATTTTATACTTGCCTGCCATAGCGCAAGAAATGACTAAAGATGAGGCTCTTTTGGCGTTGGAAATAGAAACGTGTGGGTAAAGATGATAACCGCGAGGCATATAAAAAAGTGGTAGCGTTATATTTGTAATGCTACTATTCTACGTAACAATGGGCTTTATCCTGTTGTCAATAGGTACTCCGACAATTTTAGTGGAGTAAGGTATAAACCACATAGAAAGATATGGCACATAGTGTTTCGGGCTATGTCCTCTGTGTTTCTATGTGGTTCAACACAAAATTTGTCGGCGTACCAAACAATACAGCATTACAAATATAGCGCTACCTAGCAGTGCCAAATCGATGCTAAGTTGTTCCCTACTTTCCAAAAGGCGCAAAAGGTTTTGAAATTCATACATTTCGTCCGTCATACCAAAGATTAGAACCTTGCCTACCTATGTGGGCAGGCAAGGTTTTTATTTTATGAATATTCAAAATTAAGCCACTATCTCCTTGCCTACCCACATTTTCTCTACAGCTTCTGCTATTTGTTCGGGCGCAAAGCCGCATTCGCGGTGCAGTTCCATTTGTGAGCCATGCTCGACTACGCGGTCAGGCGTGCCTAAGCGTTTTATGCGTGTGTTATAATCGTGGTCTGACACCCATTCCAAAACCGCACTACCAAAACCGCCTTGCACACAACCGTCTTCTATAGTGATGATTTTATCAAATTTTTGGCAAATCTCATGCAACATTTCGCTGTCCAAAGGCTTCACAAAACGCATATCGTAATGTGCAGGTTTCAGTCCTTTTTTGGCTAAGGCTTGGCAGGCTTCCACAGCATGATTGCCGACATGTCCGATGGTTAAGATAGCTACTTCCGCGCCTGCTTGGATTTTGCGCCCCTTGCCTATTTCCATTTTGGCGAATGGTTTGCGCCAATCAGGAATAACGCCCTCGCCTCGTGGATAGCGAATGGAGATAGCAGACTTGTATTTTTTGAACTCATCAAGCGAAGCCGTGTACATCATATTGCGCAATTCCACCTCATTCATAGGCGAGAAAACCATCATATTGGGCAAGCACCGCATATAAGCAATGTCATAATTGCCATGATGAGTCGCGCCATCTGCCCCCGCAAAACCTGCGCGGTCAAGACAGAAAATCACAGGCAATTCTTGGATACAAACGTCATGCACTACTTGGTCATAAGCGCGTTGCATGAATGAGGAGTAAATATTACAAAAAACCGTCAGTCCTTGCGTAGCCATACCTGCCGAAACCGTTACGGCGTGCTGCTCAGCAATGCCCACATCTATGGCGCGTTTAGGCATTTCTTTCATCATGATATTGAGCGAAGAACCCGAAGGCATCGCAGGCGTGATGCCCATGATTTTCTCGTTTTCTTTTGCTAATTCGAGAATAGTATGCCCAAAAACGTCTTGATATTTAGCAGGTTGCGGTTTGTCATAGATTTTTTTATAAATTTCGCCCGTTATCTTGTCAAACAAACCGGGTGCGTGCCATTTGGTCTGGTCTTTTTCAGCCAATTCATAGCCCTTGCCTTTGGTGGTGATGCAGTGCAATATTTTGGGACCAGAAATATTTTTCAAGTCCTTCAATACGCTGACAAGATGATTGATGTCGTGTCCGTCAATAGGTCCAAAATAGCGCAAGCCCAATGATTCGAAGAAATTGCTTTGCTTCAAAACCGTTCCCTTTATGGCATTTTCTACAGTGGAGGCGAGTTTTTGGAAGCGCAACCCAAAGCGATTGAACTTGCCTAAGATGCGCCAAATTTCATCACGAAATTTGTTGTAAAGACTCGAAGTTGTGATGTCTGTCAAATAATCTTTCAACGCGCCTACATTCGGGTCTATTGCCATGCAGTTGTCGTTCAAGATGATGAGCAAATCCGTGCCCCCCATGCCTGCATGATTCATAGCCTCGAAAGCCATGCCAGCAGTCATAGCGCCATCGCCTATAACGGCTATGTGTTGGCGTTTTTCGCCTTTTTGTTTGGAGGCAAGTGCCATACCCAATGCGGCAGAGATAGAAGTCGAGGAGTGTCCTACGCCAAAAGCATCATATTCACTTTCTTTGCGTTTCGGGAAGCCCGAAAGCCCTTTGTAAAGGCGATTGGTATGAAAATTATCTCGCCTGCCTGTGAGGATTTTGTGTCCGTAAGCTTGGTGACCTACGTCCCAAACGAGCTGGTCATCAGGTGTATTAAAGACGTAATGCAGGGCTACAGAAAGCTCTACTACGCCCAAGCTTGCGCCAAAATGCCCACCGTACACAGAAACCATGTCAATAATATATTGGCGTAATTCCGTTGAAACGGCATATAAATCAGAAGCATCAAAGCGGCGAAGGTCGGCAGGTGAGTTGATTTGCTTGAGCAAATCTCCGGGTTGTATTAACATTGGGTGGGTTGTTTTTATTCAATATTTTTTAAGTGGTGGACTATTCGCGCTAATTCTTAAGTGGAAAAATCGCGTTCACATATTTCCATGAAACGCTGTGCTACCAAATCGCGTTTGCTAATGTTGGGCATCTTACGCTTGACGCGCATATCAGCCATATCATGCACAAATTGTACCATATCAAAAGTCATTTGCACGCGCTCCTCGATAGATTTGGGACGTATAATTTCTAACTGCTTTTGCAAAATATAGTCGGGCGTGTCTTTCATATCATAAGATGATAGGTTTTTAGATACAATTTTTCTATCCAAATACGTATATATTCTTTGTCTAATTCATTGATTTTCAAAAGGTTTTCTAAATCTGATAGTTGATTTTCACTTACAAGGTCTTGAATCCAAGCTAATTTTGAAATAATCAAAATTTCAGGCGATATTACCCAAATTATTTTTCCGTGAAAGTCAATGGCAAGACGAGAATTAAATTTAATTTGTTCAAATTCAGTATTTTGCAAAGGTATAAAATCAATTTTGAAACCCGTTTTGTTGCTTATCAGGTTAAAAAGCATTTTGTGTTTCAAACTATCTACAATAGCAGGTAAGTAGCAATAAAGGTCATTTGCAAAAGTTTTTGCAAACGGTCTGCGTCTTCCATAGCAAGTTCTATAAGTATATCAATATCTTTCGTATAGCGTCGAGTGGCATAAAAGCCCGTTGCCACACTGCCAGATACCATGTAGGGGATATTTAGTTCTTCTAATTTTTTCCGTTACTTCAATAAGCAAATCTACCATACTATTATAAATCAATAAAAACCATAAATGTTTAATATAATTTCAAAAACTGTTCCACAAACCTATTTTTCTACCATTCGGACATGAAGCGAGTACATAAGTTTACACAGTTTTTGGTCAGTAGGTAAGTTTGATACAAACAGCATTGCGATAATTACGCAGCGATTTCGCGGGGCTGTCATGAACGATTTGTATAAAAATCATCGACAAAAGTAGCCAATCCCAGCAAAGGCAAGAGCATAGCAAATTCATCGTGTGTGTTGGGCATTTCGTAAAACTCATAGCTTTTGACTTTTGCCACACAATCAAGCTCGCCAAGTATATGCTCCACAATCAACATGCCGCCATGCACCATTTGGGTATAGTTTTCTATTGTAATGCCTTCTGCAAAAATGAGCAACTTTAACTCACCTTCTGCAATGATAGGCAAAAACATCATTTCATTCGGACTAAGTTCGAGTCCGTTGTATTTTAGACGCATAGCGGCTGCCATTTCCATGGTGATTCTTTGCCGAAAAGCTGTAAAATGCCAACCTTCTATGATAGGTGCTTTGGCTATCATTTCTTGCACAAGGGCGAAATGATTTATAATGCCATTCGCGGAAATAGTCATATTGATTGCACCGCCGTCCATAGTCGGTTCAAGCTCAAATGCCAATCCTTTTTGAATTTTATCGCCTTTATCAAAAAGTTGTTCCAGAACTTTTGCAGGATTTAGTTGAAAATCACGAAAGCCTTGTTCATTTTCTTGAAACCAATTCCAGAAAGACTCTACAGTTTCTCTTTTTTTGAATAATCCGAACATGTTTTTTTTAATTAAATAGCGGTTGCATAACGTTTCAACCACGTTGTTGTGATAGGCACTTGCCTGCGTTCCTGTAGCTCGCCTACAGTGGCAACCGTTTGGTCGAATACGAGCATTTCAGACGAAATGGCTAAGGTTTTGAACACTTCGAGAGGCGTTACTTTGAGCATGTTTTCTTGCCAATAGGCGGCATATTGCCTGTCGAACAAATCGACTTGCAACATTTCGCCCAATTCGCGCAATAATTTTACCGCGCCATCTATGGAGCACCCGCTTGCGCTGTGCATAGTTTCATCTACTGCCAAGACAATAAACTGCTCATGCAACAGTTGAAAAGAGGTTTGCAAAGGTTCTTTATGTGCTTCCCATTGTGTACAAAAGTCTTTGAGAAGTTGTGTTATTTTTTGTGTTTCTGTGGCACTAAGCACACGCGGAATATGGTACAACCATACGCGAGCAGTGGCAGGCAAGGTTTGAAAGTCTATAAACATAGTGTTTTTTTGGTGCAAATATAAATCAAATACCGTTCACTCTGTTAGGATTGTCTTTTATAAAGTCAGCCCAGCTATTGGTTTTTTTAGCAGTTTTTGTAACTGTATTTACGTTACTCGCGTTGTTGCTTTGGTAATAATGGCATACGGCAACACTAAGTGCGTCTGTGGCATCAAGTTTTATTTCTTTTTCGGGTTTAAAATTAAGGATAGGCTTCAGCATGGCGGCAACTTGTTCTTTTGATGCGCTGCCGCTTCCCGTTACTACCATTTTGATTTTGCGGGGGGCGTATTCGGCTATTGGTATGCCTTTTATCAATGCAGTTGCCATAGCCACGCCTTGCGCTCTGCCGAGTTTGAGCATACTTTGTACGTTTTTGCCATAAAAAGGGGCTTCGAGTGCCATTTCATCAGGCATATAGCTTTCTATAAGTTCGTTCACGCGCTCTGCTATACGTTTGAGTTTGAGGGCTTGATTGGCATATTTGGTGAGGTTAATAATCCCATAGCGAATTACAGATAATTGCTTATCTTTGACGCGAATAACGCCATAACCCATAATTGTTGTGCCGGGGTCAATACCTAATATAATGCGTTCTGTTGGTGTATCCATCACAATAATTTAATATATGTTTATTTTTATAACGTTCTGCCTTGCAAGTTACGCAATTTTTACGGTATTTCTATATTTTCTTTGGCAAAAAGCACTTGTTTTTAACTTGTCGCCTTCGTTTGCCTTGCCTAATACTTTGGTTATCAGTGTTGTAATACCTGTAAGAAATGAAGCAAAGAATATAATAGCGTTATTGACAGATTTGGAAAAGCAAACGCTCTTGCCTACCCTTTTCGAGGTTTGGGTGATTGATGATGAATCAACAGACGAAACAAGCGCGTTGGTAACTTCCTTTGAGGCTTCCTATCGGCTAACTTTGCTACCGACTAACCTTGCTTTAGGGCATCTTTCGCCTAAAAAAAGGGCTATTCAAACCGCTTTGGCGCATACGGCAGGCAAGTTGATTGTTTGTACTGACGGCGACTGTAGGGTGCAACGCGACTGGCTTTTTTTGTTCCTTGCCTACCAACAAACGACACAGGCGCATTGGATAAGCGGTGGCGTGGCGTTCAATTCCTTGCCTGCGCAAGGGCAAAAGGGTAGTATTTGGCAGGCTTGGCAGGCGATAGAGTTTTCGTCTTTGGTTGGTTCGGGTGCGATAACACTTTCGGTGGGCTTGCCTACGATGGCGAATGGCGCGAACCTTGCCTACACCCGCGAAGCATTCGAAGCTGTGGAGGGTTTTGCTGGCAATGAACATTTGGCTTCAGGCGATGATGAGTTTCTGTTGCACAAAATAGCAGAAAAGTTTCCAGACAACGTTTTTTTCTTAAAAAATCCTGCTCATACAGTTTTTACTTTGCCTGCTGTTAGTTTTCAAAGTTTTTATGCACAGCGCAAACGTTGGGGTAGCAAATGGGGACATTACAAAAATACGGGCATTAAGTTGCTTGCGGTCAGTATATTTTTGGCTAACTTTTGTTTTTTATGGCACGTGGCAGGAAGTGCTTTGGGTTGTTACAGTTGGCAATACTTTGCATCGAATATTTGCGTCAAGCTTGTTCCTGAATATGTGTTGTTGTATAGCTTTTCGAGGTATTTTACGCGCTCTTTTTCGAGTAAATGGGGACTTTTTATTCCTTTTGTGCAACTTACCTACCCGTTTTATGTGGTATTTTTTGCGTTTGTTTCGTTGGCAGGCAAGGGCTATAATTGGAAAGGGCGGATATTGAAATAACAAAAAAGGCAATCATTGCTGACTGCCCTGATTTTTAAAAAACGCCTTGATTGATATAATCGAACAATTTTTTGGCTATTTTTACTTGGTTTGCTTCTACATTATTTGCTTTGGCGCGGGCTATTTTTACCGTTTCTATCATGTCATCAATACGTTTTAGCAAAGTGCTTTTTTGGGCAGGGGTTATTTTGCCTGATGTATAAACAGTTACATACTTGCCTACCTGAAAGTCAAGGTACAATAACTCGGTTTGGGCAGGGTGTTCTTTTGTGGCATCATATTTCAAAATAACTTTGGGGCGTTTTACACTGCGGTATTTGATTTCTTCTTCTGTTCTGAAAAAACCTTTTTGTGTATCAAACTCCCATTTGCGCGTATTGTCTAACGTAGGCATAGCGACATACAACTCTTTTATTTTGAGCAAATGTCCCTCAAGGGCAAGCAAAGTCGTGGCAGAAAGTATGCCAAAATCCGTATCGCCTATTTTGAGTTCTGCTTTTGCGGTGTTGGAGCTGTTTGTTTCTTCTTTAGAAACGTGGGCATCAATGCCTGCGATAACGGCTTCCATGACAGTTTCCAATTTGTCTTTAGTAGTAGAAACCATTTCTTTCGACTCATCGGGTATGAGTTCGTTGTCTTCGGCTTCAGTGGTAACATAACGCTTTACCATGCCATCAAATTGAGCATCTTTTTTGGTAAATACGCCTACTGCTTCGCCTATGGCTTGTGCGGCTTTGTGTTTGCGGTCTTGCTCTATAGCAAGGAGTTCGTGAAGTTTGTTTTTGGTAGACATTGTGGTTTTTTAGTTTTTAGTTTTGAATTATGCTTCTACCATTTCATCTATCAAAAATACGACAAGCTCTTTTGCACCTTGCGCGCCTACTACGCGCGTACTATCAAGGGTATTTGTTTGGCTTGGCGCAGTGATAAGCGATAACATAGAAGGAAATATTTGTTCGTTTTTTTGTTGATAAGTGTTGAGTGTATTTTCTAAAGTGTCCACGAGTTGTGAAGTAAACGCGACCACTACTTGTATGGGCGGAAAAGTAAGCCATTTGCGCCCTGAAGCCCGCTTAGAGGAAATCAAAATGCTTCCTGTTTCCGCAACCAATGCTTCTGCTAATACGACAGTTGCCTCTATTTGTTCCCAATTCGCTTCATCAATTTCATAGTCAATTCCTACGATTTGCAACAAGGCTTGCAAGTACGGCTCTTCGGCAGACAAATAGGCTACGTTTTTGTACGCAAGCCATTTTTTAAGCAACAACAAAAAGGCTTCAAGATTTTGGCAAAAGAAAAAATCGCCTCCATTTAGTTGTAATTGTTGCGCGAAGCAGACTTCTAACGGCTCGTCTGCAAGCGGTTTGAAAGGGTTGCGTGCCATAGAAGGTTTTGCTATAGGTGTTTCTATAGGTGTTTGCAAAGCCTCATGTATGCGTGTAAGAATGCGCTCTCGTGAATTCATTGTTACAAAGGTAGTTTATTTTCAATTAAAACTACTTATTTTATCTCAAAACATGTGGCACTCTGACAAATTTTGTGTTGAACCAGATATGGACATAGAAAACATAGGGTTTCAGGCTATGTTCCATATTTCCATATCTGGTTCATAACTTACCGCACTAAGATTGTCGGAGCACCAAATATTTTTATTTTCTGTTGTTGATATTTGTAAAAAGGCAGGCGAGCTTACATTTCACACACATTTTCCTGACTGTATAAAAAATTTGGATAGAAAAGTGTAGCTAAAGAAGGAAATTGCACCCAATTTTTCTAAATAATAACAACGGCACAATTTCAAAGACTTTTTTCTATTTCAAGCACAAAGTCAAGAGGGACATCTAACATTTCAGCGATAGCCTTTGGTGTTAGTTTTCCCTTCGTAAGCATTTTCTCAATATCTAAACGGCGTATGCGTGCTTCGCCTTTCGCTTCGCCTCTTGCTTCGCCTTTCGCTTCGCCTTTCGCTTCGCCTCTTGCTTCGCCTCTTGCTTCGCCTCTTGCTTCGCCTTTCGCTTCGCCTCTTGCTTCGCCTTTTGCTTCGCCTTTTTTATAGGCAGTTGTGGTGGTATAATCAAATATAACGGGCATATCATTAAGTTTGTTAGTGCTCCGACAATTTTAGTGGAGCAAGGTATAAACCACGTAGAAAGATATGGCACACAGTGTTTCGGGCTATGTCCTCTATTTTTCTATGTGGTTCAACACAAAATTTGTCAGAGTACCAGTTTGTTTAGGGTTTCTGTTTGGTATCACCTCTAAATTTAAAGACTTTTTTCTATTTCAAGCACAAAGTCAAGAGGGACATCTAACATTTCAGCGATAGCCTTTGGTGTTAGTTTTCCCTTTGTAAGCATTTTCTCAATATCTAAACGGCGTATGCGTGCTTCGCCTTTCGCTTCGCCTCTTGCTTCGCCTCTTGCTTCGCCTCTTGCTTCGCCTTTCGCTTCGCCTTTCGCTTCGCCTCTTGCTTCGCCTCTTGCTTCGCCTCTTGCTTCGCCTTTCGCTTCGCCTTTTGCTTCGCCTTTTTTATAGGCAGTTGTGGTGGTATAATCAAATATAACGGGCATATCATTAAGTTTGTTTAGGGTTTCTGTTTGTAGTTTACGGAGGTTTGATATTACTTCTAATTGGGTTGCATATTTTCCAAACGCAAGAGAAGTAGGCGCGAGTTCACGGAGGCGATTTATAATCTTCTCGATGATTGTTGCTGCATCTTCGCCATGAAAGTTCCCCAAAATAGCCAAGATAACTTCTTCAGGTGTGCTTGCTTGTAAAAAAAGCTTGTAATCATAACGCCGAATATCTATAATTTGGTATGAATATTCATATTTTCTTCGCTTAAGATGGTTTTGCATAGTGATATTGTCATTGCCTATGTATATCACAAACTGTTCACTATCAAGGCTATATCTACTAAAAATGAGTGCGTCATAAAAAATCATGCGCGGAAGCATGAGGTTATCATTATCCGATTGGATTTCAATATGCAGTGCGTATGCAGGCGCGCCGTCAGTTGGGACAATCTTTTTCAAGAAATCTGCCTTGCGTTCTATGGTCTTTTGCAAGTCGTTTTGTTCGATATTTTCGGCTTCAGATGTATCTATTTTCAATAAAGCGTGGATAAGCGAAGCATAGATTTCAGTTGCATTTTCCTTGAATATTTTGTCATATTGACCAGTAGTTGTGCGTTTTCTTTTGTTGTTTTTTGCCATCCTGCAAAGGTAAGTAAACAACTTGTAATTGTTTGCAAAAAAGACTTGCCTTTTCATCTTTTTTTATTTTAGTAAAGCGTTTTGCTATAAACCTTTTGTTTTTTATATAGTCTAACAAGCAAAATAAAACAAGGTCATATATGAATCGCCGTGCCTTTTTACAAAAAACAGCACTTGCTACCGCAGGAACTATGTTGATACCCTCTTTTCTCAAAGCCTTTGAAAGCCCCTTGCTACCCAACAAAGCAAAAGGCGAAAAAATATTGGTCGTTATCCAGTTCTCGGGTGGAAATGATGGCTTGAATACCGTTGTCCCTTTTCAAAATGATATTTATTATGCAAAACGCCCACGCCTTGCCGTACCTAAAATAGATGCCTTGCATTTGAATGATGAATTGGGTCTAAATCCTGTCATGGCAGGTTTGCATAAATTGTACGAAAAAGGTTTTTTGACAGTTATCAATCAGGTCGGTTATCCTAATCCTGACCGCTCTCATTTTAGGTCAATGGATATTTGGCAAACTGCCAGCGCGAGCAATGAATACCTTTCTACAGGTTGGTTGGGGCGTTATCTTGATGCTACTTGCGGGCGAGATTGCAAAACTGCTCATGAAGTAGTGGAAATAGACGACATGCTTAGCCTTGCCCTCAAAGGCGATAAAATAAAGGGTTTGGCGACCACCAATGCCAAAAAAATATACGAGGCTACTCAAAATAAACACATACAACGCCTTTCCCAACTCGCGCCACAATACAAAGACGAGCATGAAGAAGCAACCTACTTGTATAAAACACTTGCCGAAACGGTTTCTTCCGCCTCTTATCTTTACAGCAAAACCAAAACCTACAATGCCACACAAATATATCCCGACAACGAATTTGCGCAACAACTCAAAACAATCGCACAGCTCATAAATGCAGGTGTGGACACAAGCGTTTATTATACCTCGCTCACAGGTTTTGACACCCATGTAAATCAAAAAAACCAGCACGAAAAACTTTTGAAAACCTACAGCGAAGCCATAGAAACTTTTGTGAAAGATTTGCAGACGGGCGGGCGTTGGAGTGACGTAATGGTGATGACCTTTTCCGAATTTGGGCGCAGAGTTAGCCAAAATGCAAGCGGCGGTACAGACCACGGAACTGCTAATAATCTTTTTTTGCTCGGCGGAAGCCTTCAAAAAGCAGGCGTTTGGAATGAAGCACCTAATTTAACTGACCTCGATGAAGGCGACTTGAAATACAAAGTTGATTTTCGAGATATTTATGCCACTATTTTACGCAAACACCTGCAAGCAGATGATAAAGTTATTTTGGGAGGCGAGTTTCAAATGTTGGATTTTTGATTTCTGCTTTTATTTTCTTATTTTCGCACATGCACTATAATTATCACTTTCTCAAACAACTTTCGCAACACTTAGCCCAAACTTTTGGCGTGTCTTGGCATTTTGGACAAGATGAACGGCAGACAATACCATGCCCTCCCAAATCAATGCCATTCGAACTATTGCTTGCGTTCAGCCAAGATAAAGATGAACTTATATTGGGCTTCGCCAATGATAAAGAGCAACTATATTGTAAAGCTACCCTCAAAAGTGAGCTTACCTCTTTGGTGTTTTTGGAGGACTTTGCAAGAGCCAAAAGAAACAGCGTTGACCTTTTTACCGACTTACAAAAACGAAAAGTCGTAAGTATAACCCAATTTGCATTTGAACGCGCTTTTAGTATCAATTTTGAAGGCGATTTCCAATTATTATTCAAAATGCACGGCAAATTTTCCAACATTATTTTATTTGGACAAGGCAAATTTGTTATCGCATTCCATAAAAAACTTGAAAATGACAAAAACATAACCTTAGACTCTCTAGACAAAAACCCAAACCTCTCTTTGCAAGGTTTGCAGGAAGCCGAAGGAAATTGTAACAAACTCTTGCCTACATTGGGCAAAGATGTAAAGCAATACCTTGAAAGTAAAGGTGTTGAAGCCTTGCCTGCCGACCAGAAATGGGCATTGTTGATGGATACTATCCAAATCTTGGAGGCAGGCAAGTTCTATATCCAGAACCCTGAAGCCTTGCCTACCTTTAGCTTACTTCCAGACAAAGATGCGTTGGTTTTTACAAATCCTTTCGAAGCGTTGCAAGCATTTTATACGCGCTTTACCTATAACTTTTATTTTTACAATGAACAGCAAAACGCACTGCGGAATTTGCAAAAAAAATTGAAGCAAGTCCAAACATACCTCGATAAAACACTTGCAAGATTGCTCGAAATGGAGGACAGCAAACTGAATGAGGAAACCGCGAATATCATCATGGCGAATTTACACCAAATCCCCGCCAATGTTACAGAAATAGAATTGTATGATTTTTATAAAGATACCAATCGAAAAATCAAATTAAAAAAAGACCTTACACCACAAAAAACAGCCGAACAATACTATCGAAAAGCAAAAAATGAAAAAATAGAAAAGGAAACTTTGCAACGCAATATAGCAAGAAAAGAAGAAGAAGTAAAGGCTACGCAAGCGCATATTACGGCTATACAAAATACGAAAGAATTGAAGTTTTTGCGCAAATACCTCAAAGATAATCATCTCGTGGCGCAAGAAAAAGAAAAACAAGAAAACTCACTTTTCCGCAAATTCAACTATTTGGGTTGGGATATTTGGGTAGGCAAGAATGCTAAAAACAATGATGTGCTTACCCAACAATATGCCCGCAAAGATGACTTGTGGCTGCATGCCAAAGATGTAAGCGGCTCACACGTAGTCATCAAGGCGCAGGCAGGCAAGCCATTTCCTGTGAATATAATAGAAAAAGCCGCTTCTCTTGCCGCCTTTTATTCCAAACGAAGCAACGACACACTCTGCCCCGTGCTTTATACGCCCCGCAAATTTGTACGCAAAACCCGCGACCTCGTAGCAGGGCAAGTTATTGTAGAAAAAGAAGAAGTAGTAATGGTTGTTCCTGAAAGATTTTAAAAATAAACTGCAAAAACCACTTCTAAGAAGTGGTTTTTGCTTATTGCTCAATAGACTGCTTCCGAAAGTCCTTTTCCCTCTCTCCAAACTGAAGAGAGGGCAGGCTGTGAGGTCTTTAGAAATTCTTTCGCAAGAAGTCTAATGATTAAAATTAGCGTATAAAGAAATTCTTACTTTCTACAACGCCTTCTTTTTCGGTTGTTTTTATCCACGCGCTTTTGTCGTTCATTACTATCCAACGGCGTTCTTCAGCTTTGTAGAGCCAATCTTTATCCACTTGAAAGTAAATTTGCGTACCCAATCCTTCGATGATGTTCAGGATTTCGTGGTCGTGTCCATTCAATTCGTCATAATCTGTATAGGCTTTTTGTCCCATTTCGGAATATACGCGGTTGAGTTCGAGCAGAAGGTCGTTCAACTTTTTATCCATTTGGACAGCATTTAAGCCTATTTTTTGCGCCTCGCGCAGCATAATTGGATAACTATGCGAAGGATAGCTTGAGTTTAAGTTATTGCTTATTTGGTCTGCTTTCGAGTCATCTTTTAAGTGATAAGAAAGAATATCTTTGCATATTTTGATAGACAACGAACTTGCTCTATCCACTGCGCCTACTACAAGTGGGTGAACATAATTATAGAGTGCCGCATAGGGGTTTGCGTCTGCTTTTTTCGATTCCTTGTTCCAAAGTTTGATAACCCGCGATAACTCATCTTGGCTTACACTTACGAGCGCGTTGTTTTTATCCACAGGCGAAAGTTCATGCGTCAGCGAAGTATCGACTGCGCTCAGGTAGGCAAGTCCGCCCATTTGGATTTCGTTTGCACCAAGCACCATCATTGTAGCTGCAGACGCGCACTCAAGCGGCACTAGAGCTATCAAATTGTTGGTTTGTTGGCGCAAAAGGTTCACGATACGCAAAGATGCTTTGCCATCGCCCCCGCTTGATTTAACAAACAGGTATATTTTCTTCTCTTGAGAGAAAGTTTGCAAAACTTCGTTGAAGGTAACTACGTCATTTTGGCAAACGGAACCGCTCACAGAGTTCCAGTAACAAATGAGCTTTCCGCCAAGATAGTCTTCTATCTTCTTGATTTGCGCTTGTGTACTGCTAAAAAGTACGGGCGGTTTGTTGATTTTGATTTCTGTGTCTTCTTTTTTACGTGCCATGAGTGGTGAATGAGTGAATGAGTGAACGGGCAGGCAAGTTGCCAAATATTTAATCTATCTCCCTGCCACTCTGCATAATAACATGCCGCGCTCTCCAAATTGGACGGAGGCTGGGAGGGAGTTTTTGTTAGAAAATCTACTTGCCTACACAACTTTACTATATATCAAGGCTACTGCATGTGCTTCTACGCCTTCCTCGCGCCCTACAAAACCGAGCCGTTCTGTGGTGGTGGCTTTGATAGAAATATCATCTACAGGAATTTGCAATACTTCGGCGAGGCATTGCTTCATGTTTTCGATGTGGGGCATTAGTTTGGGGCGTTGCAAAGCGACTACAGAGTCTATGTTGCCTATTTCATAGCCTTTTGCGCGTATCTTTTGGGCAACATCACGCAAAAGAATTTTGCTATCAATGCCTTTAAATTCAGGACTTTGGTCTGAATAATGATAACCAATATCTCGCAAATTCGCTGCCCCTAAGAGTGCATCACAAATAACATGGATAAGCACATCTGCATCAGAATGCCCTATCGCACCATGCGTGTGTGGTACTAGAATGCCGCCTATCCAAAACGGCTTCCCTTCTTCGAGGCGATGCACGTCATATCCTTGCCCTATGCGCGGTTTTATCATACGGTTGCGTCTTTAGTTTAATATTGCGCAAACATACAAAATATAAACCAAAATAAAAAAATGGGCTGACAACTTTTGCGAAAAAGGTTAAACTAAAAATAGTTAGGAACAGAAATTAAATAAGGTGGCACTTTACCTTTTACCCGCGATTAAAATCGTGGGTTGTGTTTTTGGCATAATCAGACGTAGTTTGATAACGATATTTTTAATTAGTAAAAGGCCTTCTAAGTAGAAACAAGGGGCTTGTTTGCACAATTTGAAATACCATTTGTTTTCTCAAAAACACCTAAGCAAGCGTAGAGATAAGGCATGCCTTGTTTCTACAAATAAGACATGTCGTTATCAAAGTATTGGCAATACCCCCACGGATTTATTCGTCGGGCGGCAGAATAGCGTGTTATTTAATGCTTATTTCTTATTTTACCACTTCAATTTTCGCCATGTGCCTTTCCAATAATTGTAGCGCATAGTGCTTGGGAGCGCAAGCCAAAAGTATTTGTTCACGTTTACAGCGAATGAGGGCTGCATATAACAGTTGATAGCACAGCCTTCACACTTTGCATGTTTGCCTTCCAAAGCCACAAGGCGTTGGACAGGCGCGGAGTGATAGAGTTCGTATAAATTGTTCTCGATTTGAAACTCCTCCAGCCCCAAATGGTAGCAAGGCAGGATAAGTTTATTTTCAGGCGATATAACTACAGTAGCACTTCCTGCCTTGCAAACAGGTTTGTCTATGTGGTTGCCGCCATCTAAGCGCAGTTGTACGAAAGCATCATTGAGATACACGTATTTTTTCTTGCCCCATTTGCGCAATATTTTGAGGTCCTCAGGCGATAGATTGCCGTTGGTTGCTACTGTATTGTATTCAAAAACGGGGTTCAGCATCAAAACTAAACCATTAGGCAAGGTTATTTCACGATAGACTCGTTCTATTTGGGCAATATTTTCTGCAAAAACGGTAAACAAGATGTCGGGTTTTTCGCCCAATTCTTTGGCTATTTGGATAGAGCGCATCACAAAATCAAAGCATGCCACGCCTCTACTTTTGTCATGGGCTTCTTTGTCAGGCGAGTCCAAAGAAAAATGCAACATGTCTATTTGCCCGCGCAGCTGTTCGGCATATTTGGGATAGAGCAACGCATTGGTAGTGAGCGTAGTAATAAAGCCTGCTTCTTTTGCTAAGCGTAACATTTCAGGCATTTGGCGGTGCAAAAGAGGCTCACCGCCTGTAAAGTCAATAACTTTCACCCCTAATTTCTTAAGGTGTATCAAATTTTGGCGTACATTATCGAGGGTTATATAGGGCGATGGTCGCTCCCAAATATCACAAAATGCACAAGAAGCGTTGCAACGATATGTTACATAATAATTGCAAAGTACGGGGCGGGAAATAAGGCGCATAGTTGGTTAAAGTTTAGTATCTACACAATCGCGAATCACTTTGCGCAAGTCTTCTACACTCAGCCAATGTGTATTCTCGCCTGATGTGTAAGCAAAGTCGGTTTCAACGAACTTGCCTCCGTGGTGTGCCGCATAGCGTTGCATGTTGTCCTCAAGGCTATAATACGGCTGTATTGGCACAATGATATAATGTTTTTCCAACTCTATAGTATTCAAAGCATCGGTAGGCATAATCATTTCCTCATGTATTTTTTCGCCTGGGCGTATGCCAACAACTTTATGCTCACAATCGGGGGCGATGGCTTCTGCGACATCAAGAATACGGTAGGAGGGTATTTTTGGCACAAAGACCTCCCCTCCTATTGCATGTTGAATAGCAAACAATACCAAGTCCACGCCTTGCTGCGGCGTGATGCTGAAGCGCGTCATGGCAGGGTGTGTGATAGGCAAAACGCCTTCTTTGCGCTTTTCTATAAAAAAAGGAATAACTGAGCCACGCGCCCCTACCACATTGCCGTAGCGAACTACTGAAAAGACAGGTTTTTTTGTGGACTCTATATAATGCGCCGCGATAAACAGCTTATCCGAGCATAATTTGGTCGCGCCATACAGGCCTGTAGCATTGGCGGCTTTGTCAGTAGAAAGTGCCACTACACGCTTTACACCACGCTCTATGCAGGCTTCTATGACGTTTTGCGCACCTAATACATTGGTTTTGATGCATTCATAAGGATTGTATTCTGCAGTTGGGACTTGCTTCAAAGCGGCGGCATGCACCACTATGTCTATTCCCTCAAATGCCTCGCGGAGTCTGTCTTTATCACGCACATCGCCTATCACATAGCGCAGGCAAGGGTATTGCAAAGGCGCGTATTGTTGCGCCATTTCAAATTGTTTTTGTTCATCACGCGAAAAGATTACCAGTCGTGTAATTTGAGGGTATTGTTGTAAAAGGGTAGCTACAAATTCTTTTCCAAATGAACCCGTACCGCCTGTTACCAAGACGGTTGTATGATTGAGCATAGTTATTAAAATGCGTTGAGCAAAATGGTTTTCGGGGCAAAGATAGTGAAAATAGTGATATGCTTTTGTTTTTTTTCTTTACATTTGCCCAATCATATCTATTCTACCTTCTCAAATTATGACACGGGGACTTGCCTACACGCTTTTTATTTTGCTATACACTGCCTCTTTCGCACAAGCTCAAGACCGCGATACGCTCTCCACGCCCAAAATATACCAAGACGCACTTATCGCTTTTCAGAAAGCAGAATATGCTCAAGCAGAAGTTTTATTTGCACAAGCGAGCAAACAATATGCAAAATATACAACTCGAAAAGCTGATTGCGACCTGCAAATAGTAAAAAGCCTTATGAGGCAAGGCAGACTGACAGAAGCAACAGAAGCTATAGAGCAAATCAAAATACCCGAAAACACCCCTTTGTCGGCATCTTGGGCAAATATTGCAGGCGAGTTAGAACTCAATCGCGGACGCAATGACCTCGCACTTAAACATTTTGAGAAAGCGGTTCGATGGGCTACCTACCAAAACCAATCTATGGAACAGGCGCAGGGATACGCCAATTTGGGGCTCGTATATTGGAACACAGGCAATCAAGAACTTGCTGTCGAATACCAACAAAAAGCCTTGGACAGCAGGCAAGCTAAACTACCTGCGAATCACCCTGAAATAGCCGCCTCATACAACGATTTAGGACTTATCTATAGTGCTACAGACGCTCTCCAAGCGCGTAGTTATTACGAAAAAGCCTTTGAAATTTATAAAAAAGTATATGGTGAAAAACACCCGAAAATCGCTATCGCTTATGCCAATATAGCCATAACTTATAAAGCCGAAAAAAAATATGAAGACGCACTCAAACAATTAGAAAACGCAACCAGTATTTGGGAAAGCATTTATGGCAATCAACACCCTAATACCGCCTTCGCATACAGTACTATGGGACAAACACAAGCCGAGATGGGCAACTTTGAAATGGCAGAAAAATATTTGAAACAAGCCAAAGAAATTTATGAAAAAACATACAATCAAAAACACCCCGAAATAGCCAATAGCTACAACTTACTAGGCAACCTCTATAGAACCCAAAACAAAATCGACCTCGCCTTACAACAATATCAAAAAGCATTGCAAGCCAATATAAGCGATTTTTCAGACGACGACATATACAAAAACCCCAAACAAGGAAACGCATACAGCGCTGACATTTTGCTCAACTCGCTTTTAGCTAAAGCAGAAGTGTTGGAGGAAAGGCATTTTTCAAAATCAGCCAGCATGCGCGACCTCAATTTCGCCTTACAAACCATCGAAACATGTGATGTTTTGATTGAGCAAATCCGCAGAATTCGCCAAAGCAAAAGCGACAAAATCGCCCTCAGCAATACGGCTACCCAAATGTACGAATATGCTATCCGCCTTTGCCTCCAACTGCGCGAAGTAAACTTCAACAAAAAAATGTATGCAGAAAAAGCATTCTATTTTGCCGAAAAAAGCAAATCGGCAGTCCTACTTTCTGCCATCGCTGACACAGAAGCAAAAGAATACGGCGGTGTTCCAACTGATTTTATAACACGCGAAAACAATATAAAGAACAACATTACCCGCTTAGAACAAAAAATAGCCACCAATCCTACCACAAGCAAAGCGTATCAAGACAGCCTTTTTATACTCAAGCGCGTATATGAAAATTTTATACAAGACTTAGAAAAAAACTACCCTGATTATTTTAACTTGAAATACAATAACCAAGTAATAACACTGGAGAAATTGCGCAATAGCTTAGACAAACAAACAAGCCTCATTTTGTATTTTATAGCCGAAAAAACAAAACGCTTTTATGTATTCGAAGTTACACAAACAAATTTGTACATTTGGGACTTGCCTAAAAATGATAATATAGACAAATATATAACCTCATTGCGCAACGGCATCAAGTACCGCTCCGCTAAAGTGTTTGTACAAAGTAGTTATTATTTATACCAACAATTAGGTTTGGCAAAACTCAGCAAAAAGACAAAAAACGTGGTCATTATTCCCGATGGTCGATTAGGCACTATTCCTTTTGAAACCTTGCTCACTGCTGAAACCAATCCGAGCATAAGCTATACCTATATGCCGTATTTGTGCAAACAAAAAAATATCAGTTATGCCTTTTCCGCCACGCTTTTCGCTCAAAACCAACAGAAAAAGATGCCTACAGAAAAAGGCGAAATCGTGCTTTGCGCACCTGTAGATTTTACTATTCATCAACAAGCAACTTTATTAGGAAGTGAAACGGAAGTCTTACGCCTCAAAGATTTTTTTATAACCAACGGTTATCAAGTAGCATGTTATTTGAAAAAAGACGCTGAGAAAAGCATATTTCAAAACCTTAAAAGCCCTCAAATCTTGCACCTTGCTACACATGGCGAAGTAAACGAAGAAAGCCCTGAATTATCACAAATTCTATTGGCAGGCAAGAACGCAGAAGAGGCGCATTTGTACTCAAGCGAAATATACAACTTGCACCTCCCCGTTGATTTGGTTACCCTGTCTGCTTGCGAAACAGGCTTAGGCAAGATATATAGAGGTGAAGGCATTATCGGGCTTACACGTGCTTTATTTTATGCGGGTGCGCGGAATATGGCAGTTTCATTGTGGACAGTTTCGGACAATTCTACCGCTGAATTGATGTTTAAGTTTTATGAACAAAAAATAAAAATGGGAAACCTTACCTACAGCGAAGCCCTCACGAGTGCCAAAATATCCCTTCAAATGAACAAGGAATATGCCGCGCCTTATTATTGGGCAGCGT
>Ga0163154_10001882_pt1 | contig 31563 bp, 29 predicted proteins | sample OliLakLV19MP9P1_FD_148649 | JGI IMG/M metagenome (GOLD analysis project Ga0163154, IMG submission 148649) | Freshwater microbial mat bacterial communities from Lake Vanda, McMurdo Dry Valleys, Antarctica - Oligotrophic Lake LV.19.MP9.P1 | ecosystem: Environmental > Aquatic > Freshwater > Lake >... | reverse complement strand
AGAATAAAGTTTGGAAATAATATTATCAATAATTACTGTAAAAAAGTTTTTTATTGTTCCAAAAAGATTATTATTATTTTCAAAATCAGATTGCTGTTTAATTGCTGGATCTTTACTTAATCTAGTATCAACCTCGACCACCGCGCTTTTCATTTCATAAAATATTTCATCCTTCGCAAGATAACCTTTGTAGTCAAAAGAACGACTGCTACCATTAGCAATACTACTATCGAAATTTATCGGCTCTAATAATTTCCCTTTGAATCTTACGGAATCACCAAAAGAAAAACGTGGGTAAAGTTTGGTCTTAACTCTAACCGACAGATCTGAAGCGCAAGAAACTGATGTACTTGCAATCATCAAACTATTTGCACGAATCACTAAAATTTGTCCACTTTCTTTCCTCTCTGGTTCTTCTATGATATTTCCCTTTCCAACAACAACTTGTTTCAAGCAGTCACCGATAGGAATCGAAACAACACCAAAAGATTGCCAAAATCTAAAAAATCCAACAGCTATAAGTAGCACCCAAAAAATAAAAACTTTTTTTCGCATAAGACCATTGTACTTATGCGAGATAAAATCCTGATAAAAAAATGTTCAAGAAATGATGAAGATTTTTTCGCAGATGTCACACCTCTGTATCAATTCTACCCAGGTTTCTCGAGTACAGATGTGTGACATCTGCGAAAAATAACCGCTAGAAGTATAGAGCGACGTTCATTTTACTAGGGTACAGATGTCACACCTCTGCGAACCTCTGCAACCTACGCAAACTCTGCTCTAATTTCATCCTCCTCTTGTTTACTCAAGGCTTTTTTGAACCTTGCTCCTTTTGCTCCCTTTACTCTCTTTTCACAGTCAGCCCATGAATGATGTGCCTCGATCACTCCACCAACCATGCTTATATATGAATACGCTTTGGCATTTGATCTTGCCTTGGAGCTTTTTTTGTCTCCTATTTTTTCTAAACTTTGTGAAACATCTTTAATATTTATTATTGGATAACCTGAAAGAGAACCTTTGTAAAGGTCTATTTTATTGTTATCAGCGAGAGATGTGGCTATAAAATCACAACGTTCATTTCCAGCAACTCCCACATGTCCACCAACGTATTTGAAATTTACTTTTCTCTTTTTTGTTTCATCAACAAGTTTCATCCAGAGATCTTTGTTCAAAACATCTTCTTTAGTTTTAGTTTTCCAACCATTTCTCTGCCAACCGAAAACCCATTTAGTAATCCCGTTTATCAAATAAGAAGAATCGGTATAAACAATATTTATAGAATCTTGTTCGGTTTTACTCAAACCTTCAATAGCTGAAGTAAGTTCCATTCGGTTATTAGTTGTATTATTTTCACAACCACCAAATTCGGCTAGGGTTACCCTAGCCGAATCAATCACAACAGCACCCCAACCTCCTCTTCCAGGATTACCTCTCGAAGCACCGTCAGTAAAAATTATATTTTCCATAGAGCCAGTATAACAGAGCATCGTACAGAGGTCACACCTCTGCGACAACATCAACAACTCTCAACCTTATCTCTGGTCTTCCTCTAAACATCGATTTTTCGATCGAAGCAATGAGATCGATCTTTCCAGCAGTTTTATTATAATCATCTTCCAAAATTTTATTAGCCCATTTTTCTTTTACTCCAAAAAAGGCGATGGCTGAGACTTTTTCACCAAACTTTTTCTTAAAAACAATTTCGATATGATCATTACCTTTACCAAACTTTCGTACTGAAACTGGTTGTAAATTTCTAAAAAGAAAAATTGGTTTTGGATTACCTACACCAAAAGGCGCTAATCTATTTATTTCACCAAAAAGCACCTTATCGACTTCATCAAGCGTAATTTCGCTATCTATAATATTTTCTGAAGTATCAAATTCAGCATGCAAATCAATCTCTGGTATTTGTCCAACTATTTTTTCTAACTCAATCTTAGAACAATCATCTTTGCTTTTTTGCCCTTCGAAACCCGCTTCCTGCGAGCGAAGTAGGGTCGCTCCTTCATTTAATCTTTTTTCCAAAAAATGAATTTCTTCATTTGAAACCGCGAAACCTCCAGAATGTTTGTGTCCACCAAATTGCAAAAAAGTTTCTGATACACTAGCCCGCATCAGTTCGACTACACTAGTCTTACCTTCAGAGCGACAAGATCCCTTGATAACATTTCCACCATCTCTACCCCAAAAGAAGGCTGGTCGATCATATTCTTCTGCACAAGTATTTGCAACAAGTCCAAGTAACGATGGTCTCCATTCTGGATTACCTAGAACAATAACTGCTGGCACTTCATCGCCGTATCTTTCTTCCAAAGTCCTCTTCACCTCTTTTACAAGCGAAGCTACAACACCTTTTCTTTCATTATTTATTTTATCTAGAAGATCTGCATATTTATGAGCATCAATATCATTATCTGCTGTCAAAAGATTATAGGCATCCATTGGTAAACCCATCCGTGAAGCAGCATTGATTCGTGGAGTAATCATAAAAGCTACATCATCTTCATTCAGATAACGCTGATCTATTTTTAATTTTCGAAGTAATTGCATAAGCCCTTTCCTTGGACTTTTACGAAGAACCGATAGACCATAGTATGCAAATATCCTATTCTCCCCCACAAGAGGTACCATGTCAGATAAAGTGGCGATGCCAACCAAATCTAGTAACCATTTTTCATGTCCATCTTTGAGACCGAAACGATTTAGTTTTAATATTGCTTGGATTAATTTGAAGGCAACACCAGAACCACAAATATTCTTATCAGGATAATTACAATCACTTTGTTTATGGTCAACGATAGCAAAAGCCGGCGGGAGTGGAGTTGGCGGTTCATGATGATCTGTAATGATTACATCTACACCCAATTCATTGGCTTTTTCTACTGCAACAACATCAGTTATTCCACAATCTATTGTTATTATTAATTTTACCTCTTGATCAGCCAACTCTTTTACCGCTTCGACATTTAGACCGAAACCTTCATTGTGGCGATGGGGTATATAAACAATAAAATTCTTATAATTAATTCTTGTCAAAAAATCATTCATAATGCTAGCCCCCGGAATACCGTCAGCATCATAATCAGCATAAACTGCTATCTTTTCTTTATTTTCTATTGCTTTAATAATTCTTTTTCCAGCTTTTTCTGCATCTTTGAGTAAGAATGGGTCGTGAATATCTTTTTCATAATCAGGATTCAAAAACTTTTCCGCAATGTCCATATCGGTAATTCCTCGATGGAAAAGTAGATGCGAAAGTAAATTGTCGTATTTAGCCAAAGCGATACGCTCTTTATCATTCAAAACTTTCCTTATTTGGTAATTGGCCACGGATTGAGTATATCAGATCCTATGTAGACAGTTTCTTTGTTATAATAGAATTATGAACTGCATATTTTGTAAAATTGTAAACAAAGAAATTCCAGCCAACATTGTCTATGAAGACACTGATTTTTTGGCTTTTTTGGATATTAATCCTATTTCACCCGGACACACTCTAGTAATTCCCAAGAAACACTATCGTTGGGTTTGGGATGTGCCGAGCGTGAACATAGATGAGAGTAATTTGGGTGAAGGTTACCCTCACCCAAACCACCTTTATCCAAAACATCCAACGCTTGGAAAATATTTTGAAATTACCGGAAAAGTCGCCAACGCTATCCGCAAAGCTTTCAACCAAGAAATGGTTTTGAGCAAAGTGGTTGGTGAAGATGTTCACCATGCTCATATTTGGATTTACCCTTCCAATGAAACAGAGGGTGACAAAAAAGATTTTGTCAGAAATGCCGAAAAGATTAAAAGTGCACTTTAATCCCCCAAAGCTTCTATCCCCGGCAATGTTCCCTTGGCAAGAAACTCCAACATCGCACCTCCTCCTGTAGAAACAAAACTAAACTTGCTTTCATCGTTATTCTCTGAAATAGCCGCAATGGTATCGCCTCCACCAACCAAAGATTCAACTTCAGTATCCTGCTCACGTCTTTCTGCTATTATTTTAGCCAGACTCAAAGTCCCTGTTTTGAAACCTTTTTCATAAATACCGAGTGGACCATTCCAAAGAATAAATTTGGCCACCGCAACCTTGGAACGCAAAAGTTCCAAGGTTTTTGGTCCAGAATCGACACATTTATCATTTGAATTCAAACCATCGACATTCTTTACTTCATTATTTTGATTGATAATATCAACTGGCAACATTAATTTTGGATTGTTGACATATTTCGTAAGTCCGAAATCTCCATCTGAAACAAGAGAAATCCCAATCTCATAACCTTTTTCTTTGAAAAAATCTGTTGCCAAGGCTCCACCAACGAAAACCGTATCTGCTATAACAAGAAATTTTTCCAAAAGTGGCAACTTGGTCTCAAACTTTGCACCACCCAGGATGAATAAAAATGGATGGGATGGATTGAAAGCTTTAGAAAGATTTGCTATTTCTTTTTCTAACTGGAAACCAGTATAACTTGGAAGCAAAGCAGGTAGACCGACAATAGAAGCATGTGCACGATGTGATACAGAAAAAGCATCGTTTATATAAACATCAGCCAAAGAAGCCAGTGCTTTTGCAAACTTTGGATCATTTTTCTTTTCACCTTCATCGTGACGAAGATTTTCCAATAAAACACAATCGCCATTTTGCATTTCATTTTCTATAACCCCGCTAGCGTTTCGCAAATTTGGCACAAATAAAAATTTCTTCCCCGAATCAGCAACCAACCTGTTCATATGATCAACAACTGGCTTGAAAGTATTATCACTTGGTTCATTAGATTCCAAATGTCCGATCAAGATAACTTTCGCGCCTCTTTCTCTCAAATAATCAATCGTTGGAAATGCCGATCTAATTCTAAAATCATCAACAATCAAGTTGTTTTTTATCGGAACATTAAAATCCACTCTAACCAAAATTCTTACCCCTTCAAATACTTCAATATCTTTGATTGTTTTCATGTAAATTCCAGAAAAAATTAGATAGAATCAACAAATTTTAATAATTCTGTAAAACCAACAACATTCACACTCAGTCTTCCTAGAAGCAAACCGTCTACTTTACCCGTAATCATAATGTCTCCGGCATTGTTGGTATTAACCGATCCTCCATAAATAATCTTAGTCTTCATTGCCAAAGTATTTTCGAAAATATCAGCGAAAACTTTTCTGATAAACAAAACTGTCTCACAAATCTGATCTGGGGCCATGGCCTCAATTGCTCCAATTGCCCAGACTGGCTCATATGCCAAAACAACATTTTTGGCATGTTTCTTGGAAACATTTGCAAAACCACCTTTTATTTGTTGTTTCAAATATTCATAATGACCACCATCTGCATCTCTCACCTTCTCACCCACGCAGATGACCGGGATCAAACCGGCATCCAAAATTATATTGATTTTCTTAGAGATAATTTCATCTGTATCACCTCTTTCTCTCTCTTCTGAATGTCCCACGATAACATACTCTACTCCGAGATCCTTGAGCATGTTTATACCAACTTCTCCTGTGTGAGCCCCTTCGACATCTCTAGAGACTGTTTGGGCACCCAAAGAGCAGTTTTTTGATTCTCCTTTCACTTTACAAAGAGAGATGTAAATTAGTGGGGGACAGATAACAGTTTCGGTATTTTTTAATTTTGACGAAGCTAGTCTAACTTTTTCTGCTATATGTTTTGCTTCTACTGCGTTCACTGGATTCATTTTCCAATTGCCTATAATAAGTTTTTTGTTCATAGGCCATAATTATAGCAAATAAGAACTAATCCAACACTTGCCAAGATATTACTTGATATTGATCACTAGATTTAGGAAACGATGGAGGAGGGCCGTAAAGTAAATTACCATCGTATATGATATTTCTATTTGTATAACCAGTATTACCTGTATATGCAAAACCGTATCGTAAATATGAAGCAATCATCCCATATAAAGTTAATGTATTTCTTACACTATAATTTACAATTACACTATTTTCAAGATTTGTGCAAGCTGATGAGTAGTAATATCTACCCACCCTCCCTTTTATAGCAATCAAAGCCGCATCAATTCTAATATTATTAGCACTGATCAGCCCAACATTAATATATCCTTGTGCGATAAGACCGATAGAATCTTTGCCGTCATAATTTGTATACTTCAAATCATTATTAATAGTAATATTGGTATTCTTTGCTGGATCATTATTACCTATAATAGCCGAAACAACAGTAACTCTGGCATTATTTATAGTTCCTTCAACCCAAACATAGTCACTAACAAAAATAACCCCATCAGCCGGTATTGGATAATTACCTAGAAAAGTAGTATTACTAGCGATAGGAGTATTTATACTCCAAGTACCCCATTGATAAATAGTTGGTCCACTCTTTTGGCTATCAGCAGTAGGGTTATTTGCACACGAACCCGGTGGAGCTAGGACGTTCTTTACTGTATACATATCGTAACTAGTAATACCTCCAGTAACTTTGAAAATCATCAAATACCCTTTTTTATTTGAACTAGTCCATTCTTTACCTCCAGCAGACGGTTGAGCCAGAGCTTGTAATTCCGTTAATCCTAAAGTTAAACCAACAAAATCAACACTAGGAACAGGAAATTGTCTACCGGCAATGAAGACATCTGGTCTACTATTAACAGGGGTATTTGGATTTGGATCAGCAACACCAGAAGTGGTGTATACTCCCCATTTTGGATTTGGAAGTACAGTATCAAAATCAGTATCGGTGTAAGTTAATCTTGAACTAGTAACAAGATTGTGTGCTATACCATCGAACCTAACCCCACCATTTACATGAATTGGACCGAAAACCTCAGTACCACTACCAAAACGTAAGTTATCGTTAGAAGTAACCGCAAATTTTGCAAGAGAAGGTTTGGCCAAGGTCTTTTGAACTCTTCTAGAAATCGTAGAGGAAGCTAATGTTCCAGTCGAAACTATCTTCACAACAGAAGAACCTGGTAAAGGGGGTGTGATCATTAAAGAGTAATTACCGAGTAAATCACCGTCTTTATTGTAAAAATTATGAACATAAGGTCCAGAAGTTGCTGTACCATCTCTATAGTCAGTTGCATTTTGAGCCAAATGCCACTGATAATAATCAACTCCTGCTTCAGCAATTTGAAAAGCCTGCTCCCTTTGTGAAATTGTTCTTATGCTACGCAAAATTGCAGCACCCCAATTCGTTAGGCCGATAATGACAGTCAGTGCCACAGAAGCAAAAATCAGAACTGAGATTAAAATATTTCCTGATTTATTTTTCATAGATTTGTTTTTAGATTTCTAAGGTTGGCTTGTACGGTAAAAATTATTGGTATGGGTGAACGATTTGGGTCAATATCAATACGTTGATTTATTCTTATCAATCTAACGGTCGAAGGGCTTACGGGTTGAATTAGTGGTGAGCTTGTCCCTGTATAATTTGTATCGAAATATTCAAAAGAGGCCAAAGAGTTTCCATTTATTACATCATAAATAAGTGTAGTTGTTGATTGGTTGGCAAAAGAATAACCAATAGGGTTACCTGATGGTTTAATCATTGCCCGATAAAATGTTGAGCCTACAAGAGAATAGGTTAGACGTTCTGAAAGACCATCGTTATCCACATCAGAAAAAAAGGATAAAGTTGTACTTCCTGTATTGATAAGAGAATATGAGCCGTCAGCTCCAGGTGAAGCTTCTCTCAACTCTTTAAGGATAGTTTTCAAAATTACTTGAGAATTTTGAGTAGCCCTATAAGAACCAGTAGTATTTGAACTATAAATGAAAATATTTGAACCTAGAGCATAGACTGCCGTCATTATTACAGCAAAAACCGCTAAAGCAACAAATAATTCAACCAAAGTCATTCCTCTTTTATATAAAATATTTTTATTTATATAAGCCATATTATTGAGAGATTAGAGGTACATTAAATCTTTGCCATCCATTGACAATGTCAACCGTTCCAGAATATAAATCATACCCAGTTTTTGAAACTGTAATAGTATAAGTCCCAGCTGAAAGACCTTGGAATAGTACTTGTCCAGGAGATATGCAACCGGAGGAATAAGTGAAATATATACTAGATAATTTTGGTGTTGAACTTGCGCTCTCGGTAGTCAAAAAGGTTTTGTATTTAGCGTATTGTTTATTATTACTGATACTATTTATAGAACCTCCCGGAACTGTGTAATATGTATTCCCTGTTCCATCTGGACCGAAATAATTCCAAACAGACGCTGTTGAACTTGCGTTAGTTGCAAATTGTATCTTTAAACTATTGGAACCAGAATCTAAGGGTTGATTATTTGGAAGCCAAGACAAAGAATAATAATTACTTGTTGTACCAGTATCAAAAATTGAAGATTCGAGAGTACCTGTAGCGGTGGTATCGTATAAATCAAAAAATTGTCGCAAAACAATATCACCAGAAGATGTTGCGGTATCAACAGATCCATTATCATTAGAATACTTTGATTCATTTACAAATAAATCTTGACCTCCTCCCCCAACCCAGTCTGTCTGACTCAAATATCCTTGACCTGTAGTTTTTTCATTATTATATCCAGCTTTAGTTAATACAACTATTGCACCAGAAATAGGTAGGCCGGAGGAACTATTTATTACAGACACCATCAAACTTCCAGGATTCTTTGGAACTACGACCAGTTGAACATTTTGGACAGAGTCAGGACTCAAAGAAAAAGGACTGTCTGGGTTTATGCCAGCAATTTCATAAGCACTATCAGTCGGCGTAATCGTATAGGTACCCCATTCCATTGAATTTAAATTCAAAATTCCAGAAGCATTTGTAGTTAGATTCTGCGAATATTTTGGTACTCCCGCACCTATATTCTTTGCTCCAACAAGAGAAAAGTCCATACCCGAAACTGGGACACAGAGAGGAGAGACGCTTGAAAAATTTAATTTACTCAATTTGTCTATAGAAAAACTTGTTTGACTAACTTGTTGATTCAAAACTGTAACATTGGGTTGTGTTGGGTTCGGATTACCGACAGCTCCGATTGGGAAAGTTTCATCGGTAGAATACCCATTCTTTGTTACAACAATTTTATACATATTTGCTCCAGGTGGTACGCCAATAATATTCAAAATTCCATAATTATTTGTAACATCTGTATTTTGTACTGTACTTGTAGCAACACTTTGTACATCGACTGTCGCATCTTCAACCGGTTCACCATTACCATTGAAAACTTGCATAACCAAAGCTCCACCAGAACCAGCGGATTGCAGATTCGCTGGTGATATATGGCCTGTCAATGTAATAGTTTCAAAATTTTTACATCCAGGGCAATCGACCTCAACTTCAACCAATTTCCCACTAGCTTGAACGGTTGAAGTAGAGAGGTTGATGTTTCTTATTGTTAGTAAAACATTAAAAGTAATTCCTCCACGATTCAAGGTTTGGGTCTGAGGTAAAACACCCAGAGGAATACCGGTTGCAAGACCGATACTTATATATGGCATATTTCTAATAATCTCAAACTGTTCAGCGGCCAATTGTACAGCAATATTTCTAGCTTGATTATTATTTGCCAATCTCATCAAACTTGTAAATGAGCTGTATACAGCCGTAGCAACAATAAGGAAAATCGCCAATCCAACAATGGTCTCAATCAAAGTAAAACCGGCTTCTTTTGTTATATTTTTTTTCATCAAAAATTTATACTGAACCAACCAAAGAATACATCGGTTGAATCATTGCAACAGCAAAGAATCCTACAGCACCACCAATCATTAGGATGAGTACCGGTTCAATAATCGTAGACATATCTTTTGTCTTATGATTAACATCGTCTTCAAAATATTTTGCCACACCCAGTAACATCTCCCCTGTTTTACCTGTCTCTTCACCAACACTTATCATTTCAACGAAAAATAGAGGGTAATATTTTGTGTATTGATTGAATGTTTTGGACATCAATTCACCATTTTTTATAGCAAGTGAAGCTTTTTCAAGAGCTTTTCTAAAATAAATATTTTGAACAACTGTAGCTGTTATATTTATTGACTCAACAACGTCAACTCCGGAACCCAAGAGCGATGACATTGTACGTGCTGTTCTAGCAGTATTAACTTCCTGAATCAAAGAACCTATTACAGGAATTTTCAAAATAAAAGCGTGAATGATTGTTTTTCCTAATGGCTTTTTGGACCACCAGACTAGAAAACTAATTGAAATTATAAAAATAATAAGCATAAGCAAACCATGGTTCTGAAAAAGATTGCTAACATCAAGTATAAACTGAGTAGTTGGAGGTAATTTTATCTTTAATTCTGTAAATGTACTTAGTAATGTTGGTACAACATAAATCATCATTAATATTCCAATAATAACCATCGTAAGGAGTATGACAAACGGATACATCATTGCTCCTTTGACTCTTTTGTCCAAATCATAAGAACTCTCCATTTGTAAAGCGACTATTTTCAAAGATTCTGTCAGTGTTCCCGACTGTTCTCCTGCACGAACCATGGCAATAAACAATTGTGGAAAGACTTTTTTCTGTTTTGACATAGCGTCAGAAAGAGTCACTCCTGTATCAACTTCTTGGATCAAATTTCCAATTACCTTTTTGAAAATCTTACTTCGAGACTGTCTCTCGATAACGACTAGAGCACGAGACAGCGCCAAACCAGCTTCAAGCATAGCTCCCAAATTTCTAGCAAAATTTATCTTATCTATTGTTTTTACCCTGTCAAACAATGAAAAAGAGATGTTTACATGAAAACCCTTAGATTCTCTTTTTTCTTTAAATTCTATAACTTCTTCTCCTTGATCTTTAAGAATTTTGTACAATTCATAACGATCACTAGCGTCTTTCTCGCTTTTATAGATTTCTCCAGAGAGTTTTTTTGCTTTAAAAATGAAATGTGACATGAATTAATCAGTTATAACACGCAAAACTTCTTCGATAGTAGTGAGACCGTGAACGCATTTGAATATTCCATCTTCTAGCATTGTAAGCATCCCTTCTTTCTTAGCTTGTTCTTCTATTTCAGAAGAAGTAGCATTTTTCATAATCAAATTTTTGATCGAAGGACTCATGGTCAATACTTCATGTATGCCGACTCGACTCTTGAAACCATCATCATCTGGACCTGATATCGCTTTCCAAAAACTGATTGTATTCCAATCATCTGAAGCTTTGACGATCTTTTCTTCTTTAAGAACAGCCAGTACCCTATTTAGATCAACGATCTTTTCTAATTGAGCCAATTCAGCTTTTGTAAGTTTGTATTGTTGTTTGAGATCAGATAGGCGCCTGACTAATCTTTGACCAATGACAACATCTAATGTTGAGACAAGTAAAAATGGTTCAACTTTCATATCTAGCAATCTTGGCATAGCTCCAGCTGCAGAATTTGTATGCAAAGTAGATAATACCAAGTGACCAGTCAATGATGCATTGATAGCCAAAGCTGCTGTTTCATTATCACGAATTTCACCAACCATTATTATGTCCGGATCCTGACGAACCAAAGTTCTAATACCTTGAGGAAAAGAGAAACCAATTTCTGGTTTGACTTGAGTTTGATTGATTCTAGCCATTTGATATTCGATCGGATCTTCAATTGTTGAAATATTGACATCTGGAGTATTTAAAATATCGAGCATAGTGTAGAGAGTTGTGGTTTTTCCAGAACCAGTTGGACCTGTCATGAGTATCATTCCGGTAGTTTTCTTCAAAACCTTATGTATCGCTTCCAAGCCATCTCCATGAAAATTGAGATATTCCAAAGTAAAACCAGATATACTTTCACGAAGCAAGCGCATAACGATTTTTTCTCCGTAATAGGTAGGAAGAATAGAGACACGGAAAGAAACTTTTTCGCTGTTCATGTCTACCTTAAAACGACCATCTTGGGGCAAACGTTTCTCATCTAGTTTCAAATTGGCCAAGACTTTTATACGTGCCGAAACAGACGGTGCGGCTTTTTTTGGCAAAACCATGGCGTCATGCAACAAACCATCTATACGGTATCGCACCAAAACTTGTTCTTCCATTGGTTCTATATGAATATCAGAAGCGTTTTGTAAAATGGCATGCTTTACTAAAGTATCTACGATGCGAACAACTGGTAAGTCTTCTGCTATTTTCTTTAGATCAGTTTCACTTATAGTCTCACCTTTTTCTTCTGAGATCATTTGCAAAGACGCGGTTTCTTTTTGGATCAAATCACCAAATTCTGCTTTGAGACTCTTTTGATACTGGATAAGAACTTCTTTTATTGAATCAGAATCAGTAAGACGAGGTAAGATCTTCAAGTTTACTTTCTTTTTTATAAAATCAATAGCGGAAAGATCATTTACATCAAGCATAGCAACCTCAAGAGCAACATCGGTTTTCTTGAAAGCGACTATGTTATGAGCTCTAGCGATCGGTTCTGGAATAAGTGTGAGTGTTTCGAATGGTAATTTTTTATTTTTTAGATCGACGAATGGGATACCTAGGCCATAAGCTTGCATTCTTCGCAAATTATCGGCACTAATTTTGCCAGAAGATACTAGTATATCTCCGAGATGTTTCTTTTTTTCCTCACTCTCTTTCTTGGCAACATCTATGTCCTCCCTGCTTACCAAACCAGAGTCAAGAATGAATTTATATAATTGGGTATCTTCAACGAACATTAGGTGAATTATAGCAGATATTTATCTGCTATAGTTGTGTATAATTTTTTGCAGAGGTCCACTAAAACATAATGATAAAAAATGGTTGCTTGAACTTAAAGTAAGTGTACAATATCTCTATGACCTCACAAGAACAACTAAAGCTAGCACTAGAAGGTGAATCACAAATACAGTTATTTCAGAAAAGTGAGATGAGAAAAACTCTCCATGATGGAGAATGGTGGTTTTCTGTTAAAGATATTGTCTAAGCATTGACCGATTTTACTGACGGAACACGTTATATCGCAGATCTTCGAAGCTGTGACGCGGAGCTAGACTCAACGTACTCACAAATTACGAGGACGTTGTCATTTAAGACGGAAACACGTGGAATGCAAGAAATGACTTTTGTACACATAGAAGGTATTTTTAGAATAATGCAATCTTTACCAACAAAGAAAGCGGAGCCGTTTAAAAAATAGCTCGCTAAGGTTGGTTTTGAACGAGTTCAAGAATTGGAAAACCCTGAAATAGCAATCAAAAGAGCAGTTGCTATTTACCACGCAAAAGGTTACCCACCGGAATGGATAGATGTGCGTATACCAAATAAGATTGCACGAGAAAGATTGGAGGAGGAATGGGATAAGCGTGGAATTAAGCAAGGTGTAGAGTTTGCTATTTTAACCAATGCAATTTCAGAACAAACATTTGGTATTAATACAGATAAACATAAAAAGATGAAAAATCTTGGTAAAAGTCATGGCTTAAGAGATAATATGACTCCTATAGAACTTACCCTTACCACGCTTGCTGAACAAGCTACAAAAGAAATAGCTCAATCTATGAATGCTCAAGGTCTTTACATGAATAAAACCGCCACCATGTCGGGTGGAAGTATTGCAGGTAAAGCTAGAGTATCAATTGAAACAACAACCGGTAAAAAAGTGGTTTCACCAACTAATTATTTAAGCGAACAAAAAAAGAATACTGGTCTTCTTGTTATAGATGATAAAATAAAAAAGATAGCAAACGAAAAAAGGCCCAAGAATAAGACTAGATTATGTCCTCGTGAAATGCGAGGGCGTTGATGAAATATGAATTGACTTTATATATAATCGTTATTAAACATACATTATACTTTCACATAAAAACTCAAAATACCCCTTGTCGCTGTAACAATTTTTGTAACACAAAAACAAAAAGCATCTAAAATCATAATAAAATAAACACCTTTTATTGACCCCTGTTAACACAAACAAAGATGTATTGCACTATCTTCACATCCATGCTATATTAGTCTAGTCAGTAAACGTTCGCCCACCGGCGAACACTTTTGTTAAATAGGTCAAATTTTAACAATAAATTCTTACAATTAAATAATCTCTCGACAAGCTCGAGATAAATAAAAATAAATATATGTTTGATCTTAAAGTAATAAATTCCGTTGTCCAACAGTTAGAAGAAGAGCGTGGTATTCCAAAAGAAAAGACCTTAGAAGCCATCTCTATGGCCTTTGCTACTGCTTACAAAAAAGAATATGGCAAAAAGGGCCAAATAATCCGTGCTTCATTCGATCAAAATTCTGGTAGTGTCGAATTTTGGCAGGTCAAGATTGTCGTGGATCGTAGTCAGGTGATCATGGAAGATGACGAAGATACCCAAGAAAACCTCAAAGATACAGCCCTTGAAGATATCAAGATTCGTTTCAATCCAGAACAACACATGTTCATCGAAGATGCTCGAAAAATCAAAAGAGACGCAATCGTTGGTGACGAACTTGTATTTCCTCTAGAAATGAAAGCAGACTTTGGTCGTATTGCTGCTCAAACAGCAAAACAGATCATTATCCAAAAGATCCGTGAAGCAGAAAAAGTTTCAGTTATCAATGAATACGGTCAAAAAGAAGGTGAAATTGTTGCTGGTACAGTAGAAAGAGTAGAGAGAGGTGTTGTCTATATAGATATGGGACGCGCAATCGGTATTATCCCTTATGAAGAACAGATCCCTAGTGAACACTGGAAAACTGGCGACCGTATTCGTGCTTACTTATTCGCTGTAGAAGAAACTCCGAAAGGCATTGTTCTCAAACTTTCCCGCGCCCATCCAAAATTCTTAGCAAAACTTTTTGAAACCGAAACCCCAGAAATCGCTTCTGGTGTCGTAGAAATCAAGAATATTGCCCGTGAAGCTGGTGCTAGGTCCAAGATTGCTGTTATTTCTCACGATGCACATATTGACCCAATCGGTTCTATGGTTGGCCAAAGAGGTGTCCGTGTAACCACGGTAACAAGTGAATTATCTGGTGAAAAGATAGATATTATCGAATGGAACGAGGATCCTGCATTATTTATCGAAGAAGCTCTTTCCCCTGCCGAAGTTGTTTCTCTTGAACTTGATGAGAAGGAACACCGCGCAATCGTTACTGTTACCGAAGACGAGCAATCATTAGCTATCGGAAAAGGTGGTCAGAACGTTCGCCTTGCTGCCAAACTTACTGGTTGGAAGATCGACATCAAATCAATTGGTGGAATCGAAGAGTTAGAAGTACCAGATAATGCAGAAAGTCCTGAAGAAAAGAAGAAATAAACTCAGCAAATAATTATAAATAATTTAAGTCACAAAGAAAGAGGCTATCGAGCCTCTTTTGTTTTTTCTTTAGCAAAAAACCTTCTATCAATTTCAATTTTAAGTTTTTCAAATTCTGCTTTATCAACTTTATTACGATCTACGTTTTGAAAATATTTAATACCAACTCTCAAATCTTCTCTGAATTGATCAAGAATAGCGCCAGTCTGAACTCTTATAATCTCTTTTAACTCATCAAACTGGCGATCCATCTTATCAAATCTTTTATCAATATCACTAAACCTTTTATCGTGTATTGATAATCTGGATTCAATTGAAACAAATTTTCTATCAATAGAATCAAATCTTGCATCTATAGAATCAAATCTACTTTCAGTAATCGTTCTAAAATCCCTCATTTCCTCAACAAAATCCCCAAACTCTCTTTTAGAAACGTAATCTAATAACTGATGTTTATTTACTAGTGTTGAATTGTTATTTATCATTTTTATTGATTTAAATTAGACGAACAGAAAATTAGTAATTCGCAGGCATAACATAATTATACCACCCAAAACTTTTTTACAATCTGTTCAAAAGAAAATTTTTGTTGGAAAATAAAAATAAGCACGTAATAAACAAACTACTCTGTCAATACTACAAAACCTCCATTTATCTGCTAGAATCGCAGTTAACGTTATAAATTAGTAATTATTAATAAAAAATTATAATAAAATGCAATCGTCAGTAATTTTCGCTCTCGTAACATCATTAATCGCAATCTTTTACGGCCTATTTCTGATCTCATCAATCATGAAAAAGCCTGCCGGTAATGAGAAAATGCGAGAGATCGCTTCCGCTATCCAAGCCGGAGCAAAAGCTTATCTAAACAGACAATATCGTACTATCGCCATCATTGCTGTCATTCTTTTCATAGTTCTTTGGATTTTCCTAGATATAGAAATCGGCATAGGTTTCATAGTCGGCGCAGTTTTATCAGCTCTTGCTGGTTATATTGGTATGAATGTTTCTGTAAGAGCCAATGTTCGCACCGCAGAAGCAGCTAGACATGGCCTAGGTTCTGCACTTTCTTTAGCTTTCGAAGGTGGAGCAGTTACAGGCCTTCTAGTAGTTGGTTTAGCTCTTCTTGGAGTTACTTCTTTCTACGCAATTACAGGTAATGTTAGTTCTCTTATTGGTTTAGCTTTCGGTTCAAGTCTTATTTCAGTATTCGCCCGTTTGGGTGGTGGAATATTCACCAAAGCTGCCGATGTTGGTACAGATCTAGTGGGTAAAGTCGAAGCTGGTATTCCAGAAGATGATCCTAGAAATCCAGGAGTTATAGCTGATAATGTAGGAGACAATGTCGGTGACTGTTCAGGTATGGCCGCAGACCTCTTTGAAACCTACGCCGTTACAACAATTGCCGTCATGATGTTGGGGGCAACATTATTCAAGGGTTTTGAGGGAGCAGTCATGTATCCTCTCGCTTTAGGTGGTATTGCAATCATTTCTTCCATCATCGGTACATGGTTCGTCAAACTTGGAAAATCTCAAAATATAATGGGTGCTATGTACAAAGGCCTCATAGTCGCTGGAGTATTGGCAGCCGCAGCCTTCTACCCTGTTACAAATATAATAATGAAAGGAAATGGTACTTATAGTATTTTAAACCTATTCGGTTGTACTCTAGTTGGTCTAATAGTCACAGGACTTCTTGTTGTTATCACTGAATATTACACTTCAACCAAGTATAGTCCGGTTCAATCAATCGCAAATGCTTCTATTTCTGGTCACGGTACAAATATCATCCAAGGTTTGGCTATTTCAATGAAAGCTACAGCTTGGCCTCTGATAACAATCGTTGCTGGTATTTTAGCTTCTTATCATTTCGCAGGCCTATACGGTATCGCAATTGCTGCTATGAGTATGTTATCAATGGCAGGAATCATTATAGCTATCGATGCTTATGGACCAATTACAGATAATGCTGGAGGCATAGCAGAAATGGCAAATCTTCCACAAGAAGTTCGTGATATCACAGATCCATTAGATGCTGTAGGAAATACGACCAAAGCTGTAACAAAAGGCTACGCTATCGGTTCTGCTGGTCTAGCAGCTCTCGTTCTATTCGCCTCATATACCGAAGCTACTGGTGGAATGTTCACTTTTAGCCTAAGTGATCCAAAAGTTATTGTTGGCCTATTTATCGGAGGTCTTCTACCTTATTATTTCGCCGCTCTTTGTATGGAAGCTGTAGGAAAAGCTGCTGGTAAAGTCGTAGAAGAAGTTCGTCGTCAATTCCGTGAGATAAAAGGCATAATGCAAGGTACAGCCAAGCCAGACTACGCTCGTTGTGTAGACATTGTGACCTCAGCTGCCATAAAAGAGATGATTGCTCCAGCTCTTATCCCTGTTCTAGCCCCTATCTTGGTTGGTTTTATCTTAGGACCAGTCGCTCTAGGTGGTCTTCTAGTAGGTTCGATCGTTACTGGTTTGTTCGTAGCAATCTCAATGACTTCAGGTGGTGGTGCTTGGGATAATGCAAAGAAACACATCGAACAAGGTAATCATGGAGGCAAAGGTTCAGATGCTCACAAAGCCGCAGTTACTGGCGATACCGTAGGTGATCCATACAAAGACACCGCTGGTCCAGCCATTAACCCAATGATCAAAATTCTTAACATTGTGGCTCTACTTATCGTTGCGTTCTTGATTTAATTAAAATACAGATAAAAAATTAGCCGAAAATCGCCCCGAACCGAGTTTGTGAAGGGCGATTTTTGTTTACAGATGTCTCACCTCGAGATACAGATGTCACACATCTGTATTCATGCTAAAATATCTCTATTATAGAAAATTAATAATAATTTAATTAAATGAATAAATTAATAAACACTAAGTATTTTTTGACATCAACAATTGTTATGTTGGTTATTGTTACGTTTTTACTTATAAACAAGGTAAGTGCTGAAGAATCATTATTACCGGAAACTGAAACTTCGCCGTCAACAAATAACACTTCTCGACCACCAGTTCCAGGAACCATGCCTGGTAAGATCAGGGCTGAAGTAGATAACAGGTTGCAAAATATCAAAAATAATCAAGAAACAAGAGAAAGTATGGTGAAAAATGGTAGGCTACCCACCACAACTTTACCAAAAACACTAAAAGATGAGAGGGGATTTGCAACAAGTTCAAAGATGAAAATTGAAGCTAGGGAGAGAGTGGGATCAACTACACCGAAATTAATAAGAGAAGGAAGATTTTCTTCAACTTCCCCAAAAATTGGCGAGAGACCAGAAAGAGAAGATCGAGCCTCCACAACTAGACCATTTCTCAAAAAAGACGGCTACGAAAATGAAGGTAGGTCTATGGTTGAAAAAATGTTAAAAGAGAAAAAGGACAATTTAGCCAAACAACTAAATGTTGCAATCAAAAATCTTACAGATTTACGCAAAAGAATAGGGTCTAGAATAGAAAAAGATCAGTTGGCCGGAAAAGATTTGTCTTCTGTATCAGAATTATTGAAAATTGCTGATACAAAACTTTCTATAGCTAGAGATGCAGTAAAAGCGATAAAAGATTATACCCCTACAAATAAACAAGAACCAACTAATGTGACTGAAAATACTGATACTGCTGTAGCAACTAACCAAACAATTTCTTCAACTAAGGTTGTAAATCTAGATCAGATCAGAAACCTTATTGATAAAGCGAGAAGTGCAGTTAAGGATGCTCACAGAGCATTAAATGATGTGATTGTTGCAATTGCTAAAATATCCGGAAATAATTCAAATGATCGCCTTCGAAATCCTTTAGAAGATCGTCCGAAAATAAGCACAACTCCAACAACGACTTCAACAACTTCTACTAATCAATAATTGAAAATATCATGGATCAACAAAATCAAGTTCCATCGTTCGGTCAACAAAATACTTACTCGCCCCAATCTCAAACGCAACAAAGTCAACCTACTTCATCTATACCACCAATAAATACAACATCTATAAGCTACAACTCAGAAAAACCTAGAAAGTTTGGCCTTATTATTGTTATTGCGATTGTTGTTTTGATAATAATTGCAGTTGGAATATATTTATTTGCCTCATCGATGAGTATCAGTAACCCTGTTCAAGAAAATATTACAGGTACAAATACTCAACCTGTAATCACTAACCAAGTTGTTGAGACCCAAGTAAATTACACACCACAAGATATTACTCCAATCACTAACAATATAGATGATATTAATTCACTACAAAAAGACCTAGATAATTCGATTAATGGATTGGAATCACAAAGTATATAAAGAGGACGAGGGTTACCCTCACCCATTACCTTGCCAACCTTGCCTACTTTCGTTAGACTGGCTCTTATGACAAATACAATTAAATCTTATGAAAATGCAGTTACCAAAAAACTCGATAAAAGTCGTATTGAAATAACAGCATCGATTCCCGCTATTGTTTGGGAAGAAAATCGCAAACAAGCACTAAAAAATATAAATGATTTGGTCACTATCGATGGTTTTCGTAAAGGTATGGTTCCTGAAAATGTCTTAATTAGTAAAGTTGGCGAACATTCGATAAACGAAGAGATGGCCGAATTGGCTTTATCAAAAGCATATTTAGATATTCTTATTGATAATAAAATAGATGCTATCGGAAAACCTGAGGTTCAAATTACAAAAATGGCATCTGGTAATCCTTTGGAATTCAAAATTGTGAGTGTTGTAATACCTGAAGTAAAATTACCCGACTACAAGGCAATAGCCAAAAAAGAAGTTGCTAAAGAATCGAAAAAAGAGATTGAAGTTGAAGAAAAAGATATCGAGGAAGCAATTTTGAAACTAAGAAAGTCTCGAGTTCCACACGAAGGTCACGATCATGAAAAGATGACTCCCGAAGAGCACGAAAAAGCTATCTTAGATTCCCTTCCAGAATTTAATGACGAATTCGTCCACTCGCTTGGTGAATTCAAAGATATTGCCGATTTCAAAGAAAAAATTCGAGAAATGATCAAACAAAACAAAAAATATGAAGCTCGTGAAAAAACTCGTATTCTCATTGCAGATGCTATTTCCAATGAAACACAGATTGAGTTACCTGAAATAATGATAAATAGTGAACTAGATCGAACTCAAGCACAATTTGCAACCGATGTAGAAAAAATGGGTGTAAAACTAGAAGATTATCTCAAACATGCCAAAAAAACCATTGAAGAAGTTCGCAAAGAATGGACACCTCACGCTGAGAAAAAAGCTAAGTTTCAGCTAATTTTAAATGCTATCGCTACCACCGAAAATATCCGACCCGATCAAAAAGAAATAGAAAATGAAGTTAATCAGATAGTAGAACAATACAAAGACGCCGATCATGAGAGAGCAGCTGTTTATGCAGAAACGGTACTGACGAACGAGAAGGTGTTTGCGATGTTGGAAAATACAGATGTCACACATCTGCGTGACCTATAAACCTAACTAGTTCAGACTTTTCTTTGTTAAACGGCTGAACGCCGTCGCAGATGTCACACCTCGACATCACCTCTGTGAAAACGATATCTATCTACATCATCTTCGCTAGAGCAACAACAGCCGCTGTTTCAGAACGCAAGATTTGTTTTCCGAGGCTATAAATCGGGACTTTGAGGGTGTGAAACATATCTATCTCCGTTGGCGACCAACCACCTTCTGGTCCAATGAAAATAGCAAGCGGTTGAGCCTTATGGGTGAAGGTAACCCTAGCCACCTCTAAAGACAAACCTTCTAAATGTAAAGCTATTTTTTCTCCAATAAAATCAGAAATTATCTCTACGGTTAGCTTAGGTGAGCTTATTTCATGTACCACTGGTACATCACCTCTGCCACTTTGTTCACTGGCTTCAATAGCAATCTTCTGCAAACGCTCTTTGTTCAAAGATTTTTTTTCACTACGCTCAGCAAGTACGGGAATAATGTCAGTCACACCGAGCTCAGTTGCTTTTTCTACTATCCATTCAAATTTATCTTTTTTGATTATCGCTTGATAAAGACAAACTTTGCGAGCGGGTATATATCGGCTAGGGTTACCCTCACCTACTTTTAACATCACAGATTCTTGATTAAAATCAACGATCTTACATTCATAGTCATTTCCAGAGCCATCAAAAACAATTACACCATCCCCTTTCTTTAGACGAAAAACACGATTAATTTGATTGGCTAATTCTGCTGATTCAATAGTTAAATCAGTTTTATTACCAACTTTTTCTGTGAAATAAAATCTGTGAAATCTCATATTTTTGGGTGAGGGTAACCCTCACCCAAATATTATTATTTCTTAACCGATGCTACTTGATCAATAATTCCATACTTCTTAGCCTCATCTGCATCCATAAAGAAATCACGATCTACATCTTTCTCTATGCGTGAAACAGACTGTCCGGTATTTTTTGCTAACAATCTGTTCAAAATAGCCCTAGTCTTCAAAATATGTTTTGCACTAATCTCGATATCTGAAGCTTGACCCTCTGCCCCACCAAGAGGTTGGTGAATCATCACTTCAGAATTTGGCAAAGCCATACGCTTTCCTTTTGTACCAGCAGATAGAACCAGAGCGGCACCAGAAGCTGCAATTCCGACACAAACAGTAGAAATATCGTTCTTGAGATGATTCATTGTATCGATAATAGCCAAAGTTGCTGTAACAGAGCCTCCAGGTGAATTCACATAAAGAGATATTTCTTTCTTTGGATCTTCAGCTTGCAAAAACAAAAGCTGTGCGATTACGAGGTTGGCAGTATGATCATCAATCGGCCCACCCAGAAAAATAATGCCATCTCTCAAAAGACGTGAGTAAATATCGTAAGCACGTTCTCCGAAACTTGATTTTTCTATAACAGTTGGTATTAACATGGTTTTTTATTTACCCCGAGCTAGTCGAGGCGGTTACCCCGAGCTCGCTTGCCTTGAGCTAGTCGAGAGGTCGAGGGGGTTATTAAGGTTTATTGACACACATTACATCATGTGACCTCTTTTTTCAAGCGTCACAACAGACGAGGGTAACCTTCACCCAAAAAACTAGACATTCTCCCTATTCCGTTATAAGATACCAGTGTTAATAAATTTTAATTTTGATATCGCTTTTTCGAACTTAGGTGACTTTCCAACTTATGAAATATCTTGAAAATAAAGCATTGTTACTAGCTCATACGTTACATTCACAATAATAGTTCACAAAAAGCGGATCCATTCCGCATATGTCACTTAAATTAGTTGCATTATACCTCTCCATCGCCGGAGTAGTTGGTGTGGCTGTTGGTTACTATCTACGATTGATCATTTCTCTTGGTAAGAAGGGTTCTATGGAACTAGAGATCAAGGAAATGCTTCTCTCTGCCAAAGAAGAAGCAAAAAAGATCACCGCTGATGCAGAAACCAGAGCTACTAAAACCCACGATGATGCTAGGTTAGAGATAAAAGAGAAAGGAGATAAGATTCATCAGACCGAAGATCGCCTCGTAAAACGTGAAGATCTTTTGGATAAACGCCAGTCAGATATAGACAAGGAAGTAGAAATGATCAAACAACGAGTAGTTGAAATAAAAACTATCCGTGAAAAGACCGATAAATTGGAAGAGGATCGTAAAACAGAATTAGAAAAGATAGCCAGACTTTCGACCGAAGAAGCTAAAGAACAATTGATTCGTGTTGTAGAAAAACAGCATGAGGAAGATTTGTTGATTCGTATGAATAAACTTGAGACTCAAGGAGAAGATATGTTAGCTCAAAAAGCCAGAGATATCCTAGCTATTTCTATACAACGTCTTGCTTCATCTGTTACTCAAGATGTAATGTCTACAACATTAGAAATTCCAAACGATGATGTAAAAGGTAAGATTATAGGCAAAGAAGGTAGAAATATCAAAGCTTTTGAACGTATAACTGGCGTTGAAGTCTTGGTTGACGATACTCCTGGAGCTATTACCATCTCTTCGTTTGATCCTGTTCGCAGACATGTAGCAAAAATGGCTCTAGCCGAACTTATAAAAGATGGCCGTATTCAGCCTGCAAAGATAGAGCAAGTCGTAGAAAAAGCAAAACAAGACATAAATAAAACAATAAAAGAAAAAGGTGAGCAGGCTGCTTATGATTGTGGAATAATTGGTCTCGATCCTAGAATTCTCTTGATATTGGGTCGTCTTCATTTCCGTACAAGTTATGGTCAAAATGTTTTGCAACACTCAATTGAGATGTCTCATATTGCTGGCATGATCGCAGAGGAACTAGGTGCAAACGTTCAAGTTGCCAAAGCGGGTGCCCTTCTTCATGACTTGGGTAAAGCTCTGGACCATGAAGTTGTTGGTACACACGTTGAGATTGGTAGACGTATATTGCAAAAATTTGGTGCATCAGAAGATATAATAAAGGCTATGCAAGCTCATCATGAGGAATACCCTTATGAAACAGTTGAATCTCGCATAGTGCAAACTGCTGATGCGATATCGGGTGCTCGTCCTGGTGCAAGACGTGATAATATCGAAAATTACCTAAAGAGATTGGGTGATCTAGAAGCTCTTGCAAATTCATTTCCTGGAATAGAAAAATCATATGCCCTACAGGCTGGACGTGAAATACGAATATTCGTAAGACCAGAAGATCTGAATGATATAGAATCCAAAGAATTGGCTCGTAATATAGCCCTAAAAATAGAAAAGGATCTCAAATATCCTGGTGAAATAAGAGTTATCGTCATTCGTGAAACTAGAACAATAGAGTTTGCGAGGTAAACAATTGTCTGAGGGTTACCCTAGCCCAACTGGACTAAGGTAACCCTCAGACAATTTACAACAAATTAATTTATCCACTGTGTCAATCCCGAATTCCCTGTTGCTTAAAATACGGCTTACTATATAATTATCACGTGGTACGAAACTCAATCAGATTCATGAGTAATGAATCTGATTGAGACCAAAAAATTCTGATAACAAAATCTGCGAACGTATCGGACGCTCACAGAGAAGTTAAAAGAAAAGTGTGCGGTAATTATTAAAATAATAATAACAAAATGAACAAAGCAAGTATTGTTGACGCAGTTCACGGAGTTCTAGCAGGAACAAAGGTTCAAGCAGAACAAGCGGTCGAGACAGTAATTAACAGCATCATTGATTCTCTAAAGAAAGGTGATGAAGTGTCTATCGCAGGTCTCGGTATCTTCTCAGTAAAACAACGTGCTGCTCGTGAAGCTCGTAATCCTCGCACAGGTGAGGCGATCAAGGTTCCAGCTATGAAAGTACCCAAGTTCCGTGCTGCAAAGGCTTTGAAGGACGCTGTCAAATAAAGTTAAAGTAGTTCTAGTTACCACAGGAGAGTTCTCTCTTCTGTTATCGAATAAAAAACCCTGAGGTAATCGAAGGGTTTTTTATTTTGCGAATTGCGGTTGCGCGATACAGATGTCACACATCTGTATCGCAGAGGTGTGACATCTGTATTCAACCCAAATCCACAATCTCCACTCCTTCAACCTCAATTGTTCCTTTATACAAAATATGCGGTACTCTATGAAAAAACAACGGCCTTAGACCTTGCTTGAATTGTTCGCGATAATATTCGAGTGTTTCAGTCGAAACAGTTCTGTAATTCTCCATCTTACTTGAATCAAACAGCGCAAAACTTCTAGCATCTGGAATGAGCGAGACGTCTCTACGATAAATACAAGTTACCGTATTAGTTGGATCTAATCCTGAAACAGGAATCTTGTACCATCTTTTCCAAACCAACTCTTTGGTATCAAAACCAGCTTCTGCTAAATTGTTAAATAAAATCCGTGGCTCTACAGCAGTAAAATGTAAAACATCGTTCCATAAACAATTCAGTATTAAAATTTTGGTTTCAAGAAGATGTTCCCTGCCGTCATATTTTTCTAAGTGCTTTTTGTATGCCTCAGGATATATGTTTTTTAACTCATTCAACGGGTACAGAATGTTTCCTTGCGTATTATCAACCACCCTGTGATATAAATAATCCATTTATTTTTTATAATAAAAAAGCTCTATAGATTTGTCCAAATCTTGAATCAAACTCATATTCAAAGCTTCTTTTGGAACAACCCAGGCGAAATCTTTATGAGATTTACTATCGATTACAATATTAATATTTTCAACTAAATCGCAATGATAGATATGGTAAACAAAATCATAATCAGAATATTTAACAAATAGCTTATGTGAGTGATTCAAATCATTTTGACCAATCTTATGACCAGTTTCCTCTTTTAATTCCCTCAAAATAGCGACCGTTGGATCTTCACCATTTTCTACCTTACCCGCTGGTACACCCAAAGTATTACCTTGTGGTTTATGATCCTGACGAAGCAAAAGTAAAATTTTACCTTCTCTCTCCAAGAAACAGCTGACTACTTCAAACTTTGCTGTAAATTCTGAAGGTTTTTCTAAATAAATCATATTATTAGAATTTTTGTGCGGGATGGGAGAATCGGACTCCCGACCACAGTTTGGAAAACTGTTATTATACCATTTAACTAATCCCGCTTTTGATTAAACCAACACAATACTTAATCAGTAAAATTATACTAGCAATAATTTTACTGCCTAACAATAGCAAAATTACTACCTAATTACTTTAATTCCCTACTCCTTCTTCATCACCGCATCCTTTATCTCTTCAATACTCTTCTCCATTTCATCGATAGTTGTTCGAATCTTCTGCAATTCCTTTTCCTCACCTTTTAATTCATTTTCTGTTTTTTCTGCCAATTTCTTCTCCCCTTTCATGCCACTTATCAAAATCGTATCACCGATGAAATAAGAGACAAAAAGACCAGTGGCTAAAAGTATACTAGTTACAATTATAAGATTATTTGGTTCATAAAATAACCAACCCAAAAAACCTCCTTGGCTTTGCAGTATATCCGCTGTATGCCAAACTCCTCTCCAAAACAACACAATAGAAACTCCACCAATCAAAGTATAGAGAATGGGATGATGACTCAGATGACCACGTACGTTATCTTCAAATTTATCAAAAAAATTTAGTATTTTTTTATACATATTCATTTGTTTATTATTTCATAAAAATGAAAATAACCCAAATATTTATGGGATACAGATCATTTGTCGGAGCGCCGGGATTCGAACCCGGAGTCGCCTCTTCCCAAAAGAGGAATGTTAGCCGTTACACCACGCTCCGATAATAGAATATCCTATCATATTATAGAATAATATTCTCTATCATTTTGATTTTTGCTCTTCTAGTTACTGTATTCAAGTATACACAGATTACGTGAAAAGCAAAACCTGTATCTAAATTTAATTTTCTTTCATCAAAATACGTCTGAACCATTCGTCTAATATGAAAAACCTTATAACTATGAACATTTTCTTCTGGTTTATGATAATTCGCATCAAAGACGCCTTTGACTACTACACTTTTGACCTCAATAAAATGAATAAGATTGTCTTTTGTAGCAATAATGTCTATTTCTCCCCATGTTTTTCTGTAATTTCTTTCCAAGAGCACATATCCCCTATTTGCTATGTATTTACAAGCTATATCCTCGCCAAGATTACCTTTTTGTTTTGTGTTTTTTATCATTTTTTACGTATTTAAGCCATAAAAGCCGTCTTTTATGCACATAATCCACAGCCTTATCCCCATATGTCTAATAAGACTGACGGTAGCTAGCTGTTTATTAAAGACTTTGTTTACAGACTCAAAACAAAACGTTTTGTTTTACCAAAACAAACCCTTAAATAAAGGTTTTTTATTAGACTATTATCTTCCCAGTGCGGGTAGGGAGAATCGGACTCCCATCTTATCGTTGGCAACGATACGTTCTACCACTAAACTATACCCGCTTTTTGTGGAGCTTCGGCGGGCATGCCCGCTAAAATTAACACACAAACCTATCTTCTAACACGAAATAGAGTATAACTGTAATAACTATTTTTTACAAATGTTTTGAAGCATTTCCTATTCTAAAAAAATAGGTTAATTTATATCATATTTTAAGGACTAATTTTAACACTTTATTTATTATTTATTCAAAATAAAAGCCCTGAACGATCATGCGGAGCTTCCATTAAGATTATGTGTTATTAACATCGATCTCTGTAAAATTCTATTTCCTAGCTTTGATAGACTTAATAATTTCTTCAACTATTCTTTCCGCTTCTGAAACATCCAAATTTTCTATTGCCTTTTTTTGATTCTCCAAATACTTCTCGGCTGTTTTCGCTTCAGACATAGGCACTTCAACCCCAACAATTTGTCCTATATAAAAGCACATATTTTCTTTGCTAAATATGTAAGAATACCGATATACCAAGTTTTCCTCGTATGAAACTCCTTTATCTGTCGTTACATTTATTCCTCCTATTGTTTTAATTTGCTCACTTGAGACGTTGTTTGCTTTTTCACATATATCAAAATCCGCTTTCTGTAAAGAAATAAAGGTGTACTTCTTAGCTGTTGAAGTTGCACTACTTAAAGGTAGAGCGTATACCAAGTTTTCAATGTAAGATTTTCCTTCTTTTTTTAACGGAGAGTCGACAACATTTTCTTTTTTGTACATTAGGTTTTTTAAGATGTATGAAAAATTGTATTTTTCATACGAATTAGTATTAATCTTAAAATTTCTAAAGTAAGTTTCATCAACGGAAGTATGAATAGGGTTAATGACTAGTGATCTAACAGTAGGCTTACCTTTCTCCGTAGAAAATTCTACAAGATCACCGTTCTTTAAATTTGAACTTGAATAGTTATATTTTGTATAAAAATAAGCACCTATCGCTATTATTACTAACGTAACTAAAATTACTACAATAAAAACTTTTTTATTATTTTTCATATTTTGCCATTTTAGCATTTCATCAACTTAAACTCCATGAATAAGTCCACTCATGTTTGCAATTTCCTTTCTGTGATGTGTACCCCATAAAGTAGACACGGAACAAGTGTCCACTTTATGGGGTACATACCAGTGCGCCCGGTAGGACTCGAACCCACAACCCCTTGTTCCGAAGACAAGTGCTCTATCCTTTGAGCTACGGGCGCATATCACCATGATACTGTATTAATAGCTTTTGCCAAGCCTTCATAAGTCTAAAGACGTAAACATTTGTTATACATAGGCGCATACAACCCCGATAATCAGGATTTTTCTTTACAGAATACCCTGTTGATTTATATATAGTTTGCTGAAAAATACTTGTTTGTAAGCCTAGTTTTCCTGCCCAAAACAATTCAATATTCTCATAACCAGAAACTTTATGAATAAATAGTCTGCACTTAATCTTTATTTGATCAATTTTCAAGTATTTCTGAATCCAATTAAACATAAAAACAACCATATCTGGATCAGAATTAACAAATTGAAATACATTATGTTTTTTTGCCCCTTCTGCCCAATACAGAGCAATTCCAATTAGAAACTTGGGATCTGACTGCATTTCAACAAATAGTTTCTTAGCATCTTCAAATGCCACTATTTCCCTGTTTAGCCTTTTGTTTCTATTTGTTGAAATAGATTTTGATCTACCAGAACTTCGTCTATCTGAAGTTCGAGAATACAATTTATCTTTTTCTTCATCAGAAAGAATTAGATCTTTGAGCCAAAATGAAAGCATACCCTTTGTTACGGGTATAAATTTTTGAATCTCGGAATAAGTTAAACCTTGTTTTCGTAGCTCTATTGCTTGATTTTTTTCTATTAATCGTGCATTCATGTTACATAACTATTATAGTAGGTTTCGTTTCACGTGTAAAGATCATGGAATTGAGCCAATTAATGATATAAATGATCTGAATAGTTTCACGTGTAAATATTTCTTGGAAAAAACCCCAAACTATTGTAAAATCAACAAATGAAAACAAACGAGAATGCCATACCGAAAGAAGTAGTGAATACCGTAGAAACTCTCGAAAAAGGTGGTTTTGAAGCATATCTCGTTGGCGGATGCGTGCGAGACATCTTTCTTGGTAGGAAACCAAAAGACTGGGATATTACAACAAATGCTAAACCTGAACAGATTCAGGCACTTTTTCCAAAGACGGTGTATGAAAATACTTTTGGTACAGTTGCGGTTATCGATGAGCTAACAGAAGACCAAACATTGAAAGTTATTGAAATAACTCCTTATCGAACAGAATCAGATTATTCAGACAGGAGACATCCCGATCAAATCAAATTCAGCGACAATCTAGAAGACGATATAAAGCGAAGAGACTTCACAGTCAATGCAATTGCTATTAGTTTATCCAATGGTGCTGTAAAAGACACTGTGGACCTTTACGAAGGCATATCAGACATAAGAAACAAAATCATAAAGACAGTCGGGGAAGCGAGTGATCGTTTCAAAGAGGATGCTTTGAGAATGATGCGTGCAGTAAGACTAGCTGTAGAACTAGGTTTCACGTGTAATCAAGAAACCTTTACGTCTATACAGAGCCATAGTTCTCTGATTAAAGATGTTTCTATTGAACGTATTCGAGATGAATTTACTAAAATAATCATGTCTGATAGCCCAAAAATCGGTATAGAAATGCTAAACGAAGCTAAGTTACTTCAGTTTATAGTACCCGAACTAGAACAAGGTATTGGTATCAAACAACCACAAGCTCACATATACGATGTTTGGGAACACCTGTTAAGAACTTTGCAACATTCTGCTGATAAAGGTTACGACCTAGAAATGCGACTTTCGGCTCTATTTCACGATATTGGTAAACCAAAAACTAAGGGTTTTTCACATGAAACAAATCAACCAACGTTTTACGGCCACGAAGTAGTTGGTTCACGTGAAACACGCAAAATACTAGAGAAAATTAAGTTTTCACGTGCAACAATTGAAAAAGTGACCAAATTAGTACGTTGGCATATGTTTTTTGCTGACCCTGAACAAATAAGCCTTGCCGGAGTAAGGAGAATGGTTGTAAACGTAGGTCCAGACAACATTTGGAACCTGATGAATCTACGAATGTGTGATCGTATAGGCACAGGAAGGCCAAAAGAAGATCCTTATAGACTTAGAAAATACAAATCTATGATTGAAGAGGCTGTGAGAGCACCTATTTCTGTGAAAATGCTTAAAATTGACGGAAAAAGAATCATGGCAATAAACAATATCCAACCAGGACCGAAAGTTGGGATGATTTTGAATGCACTAATGGAAGAGGTTTTGGATAACCCAGATTTAAATACATCAGAATATTTAGAAAATAAATCAACCGAATTATTTTATAAATCTGATAATGAATTAAAAGCTTTGGCAGATATGGGAAAAAATAAAAAAGAAGAGCTTGAGGAAAAAGAAATCGAAAAAATTAGAGACAGACATAGTGTTAAGTAGTAAAAAAGCCCTATTTATAGGCTTATATTATAAAAGACAAAATAAATATAAGTTATCCACAGTACTGTCCTTTACACTCTTTGTTAAAGGACATAAAATAGTAACAGACCAGTTCATCATCCGAGTAGATTGCGGAAGTATGTAAAGGAAAAATAAATAAAATTGTTTTATGTAAAAAATATTAAAAATATTTTTTACATAAAATAAATTCGTTTGCATACTTCCGCAATCAGATGAGCAATGTTCTTTCAAATAGTTTGTAGGTAGGCTTCACTCCTAGTTCTAGTTAGTTAGTTTGTACTAGTTCGAGTTCGAAGTTCATCTCGAAACAAAATTTGTTTGCTCAACCTTCCATTGCTAGGGAAGAATGATCGTGCATTTGTCACAATTTAAATTTAAGCCTCCCAGCGGGAGAGCTACTATTCGATGACAATGCGCACAGTCACCCAAATTCGTAAAAGGAATGGTCTGGTTAGAGTATTAGGTCCTGTCCATTTTGGATCTAAATAGGGTTTTCGTACCCATTGTTCTTTGGTTCGTTAGTTCGTAGTTCCTCGTATTGTTTCGAGAGGACTAAAAAGCCGCGTAGCTTGTTCTCTCTGAACTGCTCACGCGGTTTTCTTTTTGGGGCGGGGTTAACAGACGAGGTTAACCCTAGCCCAGTGGGCTAGGGTTAACCTCGTCCACCATCTCTTTTTTTCTAACATAAATATAGCTCGATCGGACAATGATCGGAACCCATAACATTATCCAAAATCTTTGTCTTTTTTATATTTTTTAATATTTCCGGTGTTACAAAAAAATAATCTATTCTCCAACCAACATTACGATCACGTGCAAAGGTCTTCATGTCCCAATACGTATATTTTCCAATCTCTTTGGGATAAAAGTGGCGGAAAACATCGACATAGCCCACGCCAACAACCTTATCCAACCACGCGCGTTCGATAGGGAGGAAGCCTGTATTATCGACATTTTCTTTTGGTCTAGCAAGGTCAATCTCGGTGTGCGCAGTATTTACATCACCACAAAAG
>Ga0163154_10001881_pt1 | contig 31563 bp, 29 predicted proteins | sample OliLakLV19MP9P1_FD_148649 | JGI IMG/M metagenome (GOLD analysis project Ga0163154, IMG submission 148649) | Freshwater microbial mat bacterial communities from Lake Vanda, McMurdo Dry Valleys, Antarctica - Oligotrophic Lake LV.19.MP9.P1 | ecosystem: Environmental > Aquatic > Freshwater > Lake >... | reverse complement strand
TCCCAATACAGAATTTGTTGCTGTTTACCAAAATTGACAAGCAAACAGTCTACAGGCGCATCAGGTACGAGACAGCAGGTTGCTTTCAACCCGAACACGCCCGTCGCAGTAATTCGTTTCTTTAACTCAGCGATACGCTCTGACGAAATTTCGCCTTCCTGTAAATCCATCACTGCCGCACAAGCCCAATGGTTTGCTGGCACGTCGGGAAAGGATAAAGCATTCTGTGCTTTACCTGATACAAGAGACACTATCAGCAAGGCAGAAATCAATAGAGCAGAATTCTTGTACAGCATCTTGGTATTTCCCTTACTTGCAAAGGTTATCAGGGTTTCCTCATGCTTGTAACAGAAACCCTGATAAAGCAAAATCTATCCGCGAATGATGGCGAGAACCTCGTCGCGCTTCTGCTCCATCTGCGCCTGACTGCTGCCTTCCAAGTTCAGCCGCACCACCGGATCGTTTGCGGACGGACGCACGTTGAAGTGCCAATCAGGATACTCCACCGTCACGCCGTCGCGATAATCCTGATGACCGTCGGCGTATTTCGTCTTGATGGCTTCCAGAACAGCGTTGGTATCTTTGACCGTCGAATTGATCTCGCCAGAGAGATAATAGTCGCCCAACGACGCCACCAACTCGCTCATCTTGATGCCCTTTTCGGTGAGTTGCGTCAGAATGGAAAGCAGCGGAATAAAGCCGTTGTCGGCGTAAAAGTGATCGCGGAAATAGTAATGCCCCGACACTTCGCCGCCGAAGACCGCGTTTTTGGCTCGCATCGTGCGCTTGATATACGAATGCCCGACCCGCTCGGCAACCGGCTCGCCGCCCGCCTTCGAGACATGATCCTTGACCGCCCACGACGCCCGCAGATCATAGACTACTGCCGCGCCGGGGTTGCGTTTCAGGAAGTGCAAAGCGACAAGGGTTGTAATAAAGTCGCCGGGAACAGTATCGCCGTTCTCATCGAGGAAGAAAACGCGATCTGCGTCGCCGTCCCACGCCACGCCGAAATCCGCGCCCTGCTCCTTGACCGCATGGATCAGCTGCTCGATATTTTCGCGCTCGAACGGATTGGCTTCGTGATTGGGAAAACGTCCATCGAGATCGAAAAACATCTCGGTCACGTTCAACTGCGGCATTCGGGCGAAAAGTTCATGCGCGACGATGCCGCCAACGCCGTTTCCTGCGTCCGCGATAATTTTGCAAGGCTTGATGCTGGCTTCGTCCACGAACTGCATAAGATGGTTGATATATTCCGGCAGCAAATCACGTTTCTCAACGGTTCCGGGCTTTGCGGCGGTCTTGAAATTGCCGGACATCACCAAATCCCGTAACTCCTCCATGCCCGCACCAGAGCCGACAACGTGCGCCCCTGCCCGCACCATTTTCATGCCGTTGAGTTCTTTGGTGGAGTGCGACGCCGTGATTTCCACCGCCGGAACATTCAGAATGCCAGACGCATAATAGACAATATCCGTCGTGCTGACGCCCATATCGATCACATTGACGCCCTGCCGGTTCATGCCGCGTGCCAGTGCCGCCGCCCAAGCGGGACTGGACAGCCGAGCGTCATAGCCGACAGCGACAGTCTGCTCACCGAAAAAGTCGGCAAGCCCGCGCCCGATCTCTTCAACGCCCTCCGGCAATAGCGGAGCCTGATAGGTGTCTGCCGCGCCGACTTTGCCGAAGTAAATGCTGTCTTCATCTACCAAATCGGGAACCAAAGCGCGAATATCATAAGAACGAAAAACTTTCGGGTCAACACTGGACATCGTGTACTCTCCTCGCATCGAACAAATTTTCAGGTTTGGCAGGGTGTCCCAAACGCCGCGTACAGCAACGATTTTACCCGAAAGTGCGGCGTCATGCTGAATAGAGCAGGAAACATCGCGTATACTGTATGTTACACGGCGGCAGAGCCGCCGATTTTTCTTTATGTTAGGAGTGAGTACTTACCGATGGGCGAAAATGAAATCATCTCTTGGGGAACCCTGCTGTCCCAATCCGCCACATGGACAGGCTTGATCACGCTCACTTTGCTTGAGATTGTTCTGGGCGTGGATAATATCGTATTCATCACAATTCTCGCGGGCAAGCTGCCGCCCGATGAACAAAACAGGGCGCGAACGACGGGATTAGTCCTGGCGATCATTCCGCGTCTGCTGCTGCTGTTGCTGATCGGCTTCATCGTGCGAATGACGGCTCCGTTGTTCACGCTGCTCAATCACGGCGTTTCGGTGAAGGATTTGGTGCTGATGCTCGGTGGTCTGTTCCTCATCTTTAAGAGCGTCAAAGAAATTCACCAAAAATTAGAGGGCAGCGAGGAAGGTGCAGACATCAAGGCTGCCGTGACATTCGGCGCGACAATGGTGCAGATACTGATTCTCAATCTCGTGTTTTCGCTCGATTCGGTCATTACCGCTATCGGCATGGTCAAGACAATAGAAGTGATGGTCGCGGCGGTTCTGCTCTCGACGGTGTTCATGCTCGGCTTCGCTAAACCCGTTGGGGATTTTGTGGAGAAGCACCCTACGGTTAAGATGCTGGCTCTCTCGTTCTTGATACTGATCGGCACGAACCTGCTCGCGGACGGCTTCGGCTATCACATTCCCAAGGGCTATACCTACTTTGCGATGGCGTTTGCGGTGGTGTTGGAAATGCTGAACTTGCGAGTGCGGAAAGAAACACCAACGGCAACAGCGGCGCATTGACATTCAGGGGAAGGTGAATCGGCACAGAGCATCACACCACAAAGAAGCAGGTATCGGCGGGCGGGCGGCAAGGGTGTGGCGTGGTTTCACAAGCGAGGGCAGCATCAAGCCGAACGTCCGGCATAGCGTCTTGTTCATGAACTGTCAAAATTCGGCGCGGACATTTATGTCAACGTCTCAATTAGTAGTCAGTTAGCCTAAAGTTTAGTGTGTTTTCGAGATTGGGAACGTATTAATCTTTACGCTGACTGACTATTAGCTCAAAGTGGAAATTGCCCGGAAACTTGACCCACTGCCGCCGAACGTGATACCATAACCGCACACAAATTTTCAGTGAGGAGGCGGTTTTTTTGGAGACGACGTTCCCCCCGCATATCATCGAACAGGCAGAGGTATTGCGACGCGGCACAAGTGCCATTATTCCTGCGAACGGCTTGGAAGCGAAACTGCTCAAGTCGGAGCAGACCGGCACACCGCTCAATATCAAACTCGGTCTCGACCCCACCGCTCCCGATATTCATCTCGGTTTCGCCGTCGTCTTGCGAAAATTGCGCCAGTTTCAGGACTTGGGGCATCAGGTGATCATTATCATTGGTGATTATACATCGCTTATCGGCGATCCGTCTGGGCGTTCCTCGACACGCCCGATGCTCAGCCTCGAACAAATCCGCGAGAATGCCACCACGTATATTGATCAGCTCGCTGTCATTCTGGTTCGCGAGAAAACTACTGTCCGATTCAACGGCGAATGGCTTGGCAAACTGGACTTCGCGGAAACCATTCGACTTGCCTCTCGCATGACCGTCGCCCAAGTGATGCAGCGCGAAGATTTCTCCAATCGCTATGCCGCCGGTCAGCCGATCAGCCTCCACGAACTGATGTATCCGCTCGCTCAGGCATACGACAGCGTCTGTATCGAAGCCGATGTCGAACTCGGCGGACAGGATCAAACCTTCAACGTGCTGGCGGGGCGCGATCTTCAGCGCGAAATGGGACAGGAGCCGCAAATCGCCCTGTTTCTGCCGTTGCTTGTCGGGTTGGACGGCACGAAAAAAATGAGCAAATCGCTCGGCAACTATATCGGAATCGCTGAGTCGCCGGACGCCCAATACGGCAAAGTCCTGTCCCTCTCCGATGAGATGATGGAGATGTATTTTACGCTCTGTACCGATGTGCCGCTCGATCAGATCACGCAACTCGTCAAGGAAGCCAAAACGGGAGCCGTCAACCCCAAAGATGTGAAACGCCGTCTCGCCCGCGAAATCATCACGATCTATCATGGCGAAGAAGCCGCAAATCGCGCCGATGTCGAATGGAATCGCGTCCATGCCAGCGGAGCCGTTCCCACCGAAATGCCCGAATATACCGTCACCGAAGAATTGGCAAAAGAGGGGTATATTTGGATATGTAAGTTGTTGGTTGGGGCGGGACTCGCCAAAGGAACTGGCGAGGCGCGGCGGCTCGTAGAGCAGGGAGGGGTCTCTCTCGATGGCGCAAAAGTCACCGATATTGCCGCCGAGTTCTCCCTTGAATCGCTCAAGGGGTGCGTCCTGCGTGTGGGAGCCAAACGGTATATTCGACTGATTTGAGAGGAAAATGCGATGGCGAAAGCGACAAAAAAAGAAGACAAATCCCTCAAACGCCTGACAATCGGAGTCCTGATTACCTGCATTTTGGGAGTGATCGGTCTCTTCTGGTATGTCGCGAGCGATGGGCGTCCCTCTCGCCGTTCGAGACGTTCTGCGATGGAGGAGGGGAAATTTCTCGCGCCCTTGATGATGCAGAGTCCGACACGAGAGATGCTCATGGGTGGCGCACCGACACGTTATACGCCCGGCTTCGGCTATCAAATGATGTCACCAGTGCGGATGCCTCAAGGCACTCCGCGCTATTTTGCCAATCTGTCCACGACGGCGGGCGAATATGTCGTATCCGTGCGTCAAGTGGCGGACTTCGATCAGGGTATGACACTCTACGAAAACGCCCTTCTTCGAGAGATGCGCCCACCCTTGAGCCGCATTAGCCTCAGTATTCAAGTCATGGCGGCTTCGAGAGAAGCGATTCAGCCCATTCGTGACTTTGCGTCGCAGTTAGCAGTGACGGACAACAAAGGCGGCAAACAAGAGAGTCTCGAAGCGTCTCGAATGGCAGAGTTTATCCAAGGCAAAGCACGCCTCATTGTGCTTCCACCTCCGACAAAAGAAGCGACTTATTATACAAAAGTTGAAGGCACGATAATCCTTCGTCAAGAGGACGGCACAGAGAAGCAAATTCCGTTTACAATTACCAATGTCCCGCTTCCTTCCCAAAACCATCTCTTTGGCTTGGCGGCGGCAAACCTTGTCACGCTTTCAGCAGAACAAAGCCGATTCGACGCCGAAGGCAAAGGGATCATTCAGGGCGAACCGGCGTATGCGTTCGAGGAAAAATTTCCACCGTTCACCCCGGAAACAGGACTGCTCAAGCAACCCAACCGCCTGATTTTGGTTCCCGATCTCGTCAACCGTTTTCCACTTGCGCTGCCGACACCGAATGGGGAGATTTCCCTACTGTGTACCCTCACCCACCATCCCGAACCCGAAAGCCGCAATCCGATGACGATACGCCTTGAAGCCCTCGGCAATCCGGCAAAACCGCTGGAATGGAAATTCGAAGCCTATGAAAACGAACCGATTATCCTGACGTTTGCGATGGGTCATTTTCTGCCTAATTTCAAGCAAACTGCCGGAATCCGTTTGCTTGTGTTCACCCGCCCCACTGTTGAGACATTGCCGACGATCAGCCCGCTTCGTGCCGACCCGAAAACAAAATCCGGTTCGCTCGTCATGACCGCGAAAGTCGGAGACCGCCCGCTTCGCTATGGCAAAGCCAAAATTGAAATTGTCTATCGTAACGGAGACAAGACTCAGTCCGGTGATGCGATTGTTAATCTCGATGAGGACGGCATCGGGCGCATCCATAATTTGCCGCCCGGCAATTATGAGGTTGTACTCAAGGAACTCCTGCCGTTCCATAATAATCTGACGCCACAGCCCGACGGTTTGCCTGCCATTATGCGGCGTTACCACCTCAATCAGCCCAAATTGACCGCGCAAATACAAAAATCGCTCACGCTCGCTCCCGGCGGACAAATGACGCTTCAACCTTGGCGCGTCGTCGAAAGCGATGTCGTTGCAAACAAATCGCCTCATTCGTTGCCATAGAGTGAAAAGCGGATTCGCTCGTTCAGAGTGGGATGACTTCCAAAGAAGAGATGCAGAAGAGTGGGAGGGTCGGGATCGCTGTAATCGCGCTCGGCGAAACCGACAAATAACCGCGCCATCGGTTCGCGTTCTTTGGTAACGCGCAGGGCAAATCTATCGGCGCGTCGTTCCATTGTTCGCGATTCGAAGTTCTCTACCGGCGACTGAATCAGCATAAACACGGCGATCAAAGCGGACAATAGCGGCAGTGCCGCCAAATCGAACAGCCCTTTTATTCTCCACTTCTCTCCATACCGCGCAATCAGGAAGGGCATCAAACGCGCCACAATGAACAAAAACGCTGTCGCCCCGATAACACTGCTTACGAACTGCACCCACAAATGCCCTTCGACGTAATGCCCCATTTCGTGCGCCATCATCGCGTAAAGTTGATCCTCCGGCAGAGTTTGCAGGGCGGTATCGTTCAGCACAATGCGTGTTGAGGGTCCGACGCCGACAACATAAGCGTTGACGTGCTTGGTGCGAATACTGGTATTCTCAACAAAGATTCGCCCGTCGGTAATGCCCGCTTTTGCCGCCAAATCGAGCAACCGCGTGCGCGTTTTGCCGGTTTCGAGCGGGGTATAGGTATGGAACAGCGGCGCAACGAGAATGGGACTCAGCACGAACTGAAATAGCAGGAGTGGAACCAGTGCCAAACTCATGCCGCGCCACCAACTCGCGCCAACTTTTGCCACAAACCGATACCCAAGCCACAGCACAGGAACCATAATCAAGTCGAAGATTTTCCCTTTGAGAATATCCATGAGGAAAGCCGGAAGCGACTGCCGCGCAAATCCGAAGTGCAATTCGATCCCATAGCGCACCAGATTGAACGGCAGTCGCCACACCGTCAGGAGCAGAACGAACACGGTGAAATAAATCAGCAACGGCAGTATTCGCGGCGGTTTGTCGGTGGAATTTCGCGTCATGGCAAACTTATCGCGGAGTTTTGCCGCGCCGCCGCAGATGACGAAAAGAAACAATCCGAGTAGATTCCAGATGAGACTGCACAATCCGTTGAGAGTATGGGCGCGTTGGTAGGCGATGGCTTGCGGAGGAATTTTGGGGACAAACTCCGGCGGAATGGGAGGCATATTTTGGGCGAACGCGGGGACAACCACAAGCAGAAATGCCGCGATTGCCCCAAATCGGATGCTACGTATAAAGAACTCGCGGCGAAGAATTCTCAACAAGCCCTTTTCCCTCTCCCAAAAGTGGGAGAGGAATCGGGAATGGGGGCAGGTTCCGTTAACGGTTCTATGCAACTGCCGCAAGTGCCGCCTCATAGTTCGGTTCGCTGGCAATTTCCGGCACGTACTCAACATACTTCACTGTGCCTTCAGGTGACACCACAAAAATCGAGCGGGCAAGAATACGCTTCATCGGTCCGTCGGTAATCAAAACGCCGTACGCCGCGCCAAAATTCGTATCACGATGATCGGAGGCGCATTTGAGTTTGTCTATTTTCTCCGCACCACAGAACCGCCCTTGCGCGAATGGCAAATCGGTGCTGACGGTCAATACGGCAACGCTGTCGGGCAGAGCCGCCGCCTTTTCGTTGAACTTTTTGGTTTGCGTTGCACAGACAGGGGTATCGAGCGACGGCACAACGGAGACCAATAGAGTTTTGCCCGCAAAATGGGCGAGGTTAAGGTCTTCCAAACCGTTCGCAGTACTTTGCTGCAGGGTAAAGTCGGGGGCTTTGTCGCCCGCTTTCAGTTCCGGTCCATCAAGCGGAAACGCGGTTCCGCGCAAAGTGACGCTTCGATCAGCCATAACGAAGGTTCTCCTTTAGAATTCAGGGAGTGAAGAAGAGAACAGTCCCTTCTTCCACAGTATTGTACCTGCTTCGCCTCACATTGGCTCTACCGCGCTTCAATATCGTTTGGCTTTTTCTCTACTCTCGCAGTTCGCACAGAGCTTGCTTGAGTTCGGCATCGCTCGGTTCGACAAGGACAATTTGCCGTGTATCGCAGACAAGGACAATCGTCGGAACCTTGCCGGAGCCTCCGTTGATCTCGCGCATCGTCGTTTCGGCGGTCTCACTTCTCTCGATATCAATCTCCTCGAAGGAAGTATAAGAGCGATTGAGAAAGCGTTTGGAGCGGGAACAATCGGAACACCAAGTGGTTGTATAGACTGTGACAGAAAAACTCACGCGATCAACCTCGGTAACAGATTTCTATTTTTGTGTGGGAACCACTCCCGACATCGCCGCTCGAATCGTGGACGTGGCTCCCAGTTCCTGCAATTGGCGGCGAATGGCTTCTGCCTTACGCTGTGGCAAATCATGCCCCACAGTGAGAGGCGTCTGGCTGGTTGCGGTTGTCATCGCTTTACGGGCATCGTTGAGATTGATCACCATCAAACTCTGGATTTTAAAGGCAAGTTCGTTCTCATGACGGCGATCAAAGGCGATCAGCAACACGTCATAATTCTGCAATACGCCTTCGCGCTCTTCGTTTCCGACTTTCGGGTCTTGCTTGATCCATGCCAAGCGCAAAGGACGGTTACAGTTGTCACAAACATAACTTTGTGTCACAATGGCGACACGGTGATTGGTGCGGCACGCTTGACAAGTGACAACACGCACCTCGGCGGGAACGCCATTTTTGATATGAACGATACGGTTGCAATGCTCGCACTCAAAATCGTCTGTCGGCGGCGCAAGAAACTGCATCGTTTTCTCGCAATAAGGACAGGCGAATCCCACGCCTGCCGTTTTGCGTGACAAGGCTCCATTATAGATCGCAGCACCGAGAATGCCGACGCCCACCAGCATCGCGATCCCCATAAACACCCGTCCGATTAAAAGCGAAGTGGCATCAATCAGCCAAAACTTCATAAAATAGAACAAAATGCCCGCAATAACAAATATCGCTATTCCAGTCAATGCCGCGCCGATAGATTCGATAAAAGCCCGTTCCTGTACTTCGCTGATAGTGGTTGTCTGCGCCATAGTTGCCTCCATTTGGCTCCCCCGAAACTGACACAAAAGAATACTGAGAAACGAAAAACGCGCATTGAGAAGGGAAAAGACTTTGGGTTGAGATGTGCATAGTATAACCATTGCGGCAGTCCTTGTCAAGAAGCAAGAATTTCCGTAACATAGATTTTCCCTGAGAATCTATGTCAAAAGTTGAAGTCATGGAGTCCGCGCAGGGTTCTGAACGGGCAAATATGGTGGAAGCAATTTCTCCGACGGGGGCGGTCAAGCCGCCGTGCCGTCCTGCGGACGCGAAAAGTCCCCTGTTGAGACACAAACTTGGTGCCGACAGCACTTTTGACATAGATTCTTAGGGAGTCTCAACAAAAAAATCGTTTCGGTGTTGCCTTCTGCGTCCGGCAGGACGCTCGTCCGAAGGACACAGAGGCGGGTACTTTCAGTACCCGACAATGCGATGGAACGGTTTAATCATTGAAAGTCCCTTAATCCTTGAGAGTCCCTTATTCGGTGAAAGGAAACTTCACGCGGGTTCCTGTTGCGGCAGCGTCATAGGCTGCCGCACAGAGTTCGACGGAAACGCGCCCCTCCTGTGCGGTACACATCGGCACGCCGGATTTTAGGGCATCGATAAACGGACGCGCCACCCCCGCAATTCGTTCCCCGTGACTCTGCGGAACCGACATCCCCAAATCCTGCCAGCCAAGCGCGGCATTCTCGGTTTCATAAAGTTTGACGCCGATGGGATGCGGCGGCTTGATCTGGCACGACGGACCATCGCCGTGATTTTGGATCAGAACGCCCTTTTCACCGTAGATTTCGACGGTGTTCTCGCCAACATGAGTCACACTGGCATTGAAAATATCCGCCATGAGTCCATCTTCGAAGCGAAATACCGCGATTCCGGTATCGTCGGGCGCGACATCGGTCAGCACATTGTCAATCTCGGCGATCACGGAAACGGGTTTGCGCCCCAGAGTCCACACAAGCCAATCCAATGGGTGAATGGCATCGTCGAAGAACATTCCGCGATTTGCCTCTTTGCTGACGTGCCATTTCGAGCCGCCCGTCACAAAGCTCTCGTTGAACAAAACGCCGATACAGTGACGGCGGCGCACCATACCGATTTTGCCCAATCGTCCACTCTGAACAATCTCACGCATAGCAATATTCTGTGGGTCACAGCGCATTTGGAATGCCAAACTGAACCATACACCCGATTTTTCCTGTGCAGCGATAATGCGGTCACATTCCGGCAAGGATATCGCCATCGGCTTTTGGAGCAGCACATTTTTGCCCGCTTCCATCGCGGCGATACACAAGTCGGCGTGTTTGTTGGTTTCGCTAGCGACAATGACACAGTTGATTTCAGGATTGTTCAGCAACTCTTCGAGAAACGGCGAATAGGGAATATCGAAACTCTGCGCCTGTTTGGTTCCGCGCTCGGTGTCGTCGTCCCACGCGGCGACAAGATGGGCGTCCTCGAAGGTTTTGATGCGGGAGGCATAGGCGTTGACGTGACCGTGTGCGAAACTGACGATTCCGATACCGAGACTCATGGGTTGCTCCTCATTGGGCAAAAAGTGAATGCGGGGATTACTGAGCGATCTCTTGCCGTAGTTTTTCACGCTCTTGTGATGTTGCGGAACGAAGCGAAAATGTAGGTGCGTCGGCTCTGATGTTCTACCGCTTCGGGATAGGGATCGCGCTCAATGACCTCTTCTAACTCGAAACCTGCTTCCGTCAGATCGCCCTTCATCTCTTCCGTCTCGAAGAAATAAAAATCTACGTTGACCGTTTTGCCCCACCATTCGTCGAGATGCTTGGTCTGCTGTCCGATATGGAATGTGAGCAGCAGCACTCCCTTTGGACGCAACACGCGCTTGAGTTCCCGCAACGCCTGAACCGATTGGTCGCGGGGAATATAAATGATGGAATAAAACACCACAATTCCGCCGAAAGAGTCGTCCGCGATATGGTCGAGAGCGAGTATATCGCCTTGTTGGAAGGAAATTTCGGGATTCAAATTCTGCGCGTGTCGAATCATTTCCTGCGACAAATCCACGCCCTGACGATGCAGATAGCGGGCGACCTGACTGGGACAGCAACCCATATCGCAGATTATGCCCAAACCTTCCACTTTTTCCATAAGCCCATCCAGCATCTTGCGGTCAAAGGGTTTGGCGTCCATCTCATCACAAAAGCGGTCTGCGTAATTTTCTGCCACACTATCATAACTGCGTTGGGTATCATCAGCCATGAATTTTCCTCCTCGCCACAGGAGGTATGATATTACCCCTATTACCGCTGAGAAGGCAAATAGCAAAATGCCTCTCTCTATTGAATTAGAGAGAGGCGGCTCCAGTTTTATGGAGTTTAGCGGCGGGAAGCCATGCGACCATAGCCGACAGGCATCTGTGCATAAATGTCACGGCGCGGGCGTTCATTGGTATAAACCCAATTTGCCGCATTGACATTGACATTGGTCGGTTTCGGTTCCAAGCCGCTCAAGCGCGACTCAGTTTTGCCGGGCGCACTAAAGCGTATCTCTAAACGCTTCGGCGCACCACGCCAATCCGCCAAATCTTTCGTTCGGAATTCCGCATATTTGCGGTTCTCAATAGTTCCGAGAGGGGCGCGGGAAACAATTCGCAGCCGTCGCACTTGTCCGGGTCTAAAGTTGATTGTCCATGTACGCCAGCGTGTCGCTGTATCTTCTCGGTCATTGAGTCCCCACGGTTCGGTCATCGTGCGAACTTGACGCCCATCAACCATGACATTGAATGCAGAAAATCCGCGTGCTTGTCTTTTAGTTACCTTGGGTGCTTCGTTGTCAGTCGAGCGGAAGAAATCTTCGCGCACTGCTATCGTGATTTGCTGCGCCCCTGTTTCCAACGGCGGACCCGGATAGTGTAATTTGTAATCCTGCGTCACCCTCAAGGAGTTGCCAGCGACGTTCATCCGCACGACGCCGTTTTCCATTGTGACATTGCCGCCGCCATCGCGTACAAGCGGCAGTCCGGTTCGACCTTGAACCATTTTGCGGTCGGCTTGCGCCATCATCGGCGTCAGGCTCAGTAAAGCAAGAGCAGTCAACCCCAGTATTTTCGTGTTTTTCATCGTGTTATACTCCTTCTTGGAAGTGATGTTGCCATCGAAGTAAAGACGATGCTTGCTTGAAAATGTTCCCGTTTGTACAGTCTGGAACAACTCGCTCTTAATGAAGGGCAGGATCGGCGAGACCGCGTAGTACTGCTTCCACCTCCAGCATTGCCCTGCCTTGATGATAGCATTCCGTCCAGCCGTCGCTTTTTTGGCGATTCTTGGTCGGCTCTCCGTCCGGCTCAATTTGGGGATACCAGCCGCCATATTTCGGATCGACTTGGTGCGTGCGAATGAATTCCCACTGCTTCACGAAAGCGTTCCAATAGCGCGGCGTCTCTTTATTATAGCGGCGGTGCATCCATAAGAGCGCGTTAATTCCCTCCGCCTGAACCCACCAGATTTTCTCTTTTTTAGAGGGCGTGCCGAAAGTTGTCCCCGCATCATAGAAACCGCCCGACTCCGCATCCCAACCGTAATCGAGTGCGTGATCCACCAGAGAGCGGGCAACCCGCCATGTCTTCGCGTCATTTGGCTTGCCGAGAACTTCTGCGGCTTCGGTGAGCAGATACGCCGTTTCGATGTCATGCCCAAACGAATCGAGTTCCGGGATCGGTTTCCAATCGGGCGTAAAATAGAGGTTCAGGCAGCCGGGCGCAACCGCAATCTTGTCGCGCACAATCAGAAATAACTCTTCCAGACGCCGCTTCACCGCCGGGTCGCGCCACACTGAGTACAACGCCGTGAACGCTTCCAACAGATGGATATGGCTGTTCATAGATTTATAGCCGTAGTGTGTCCCAATGGCATCACTTGGAACAGCCTTATCGGTTGGAGTCAAGATCGGGTTTCCAGCACGGGAGAGGGCTTCGTAATAGCCGCCATTTTTTGCGTCGTGGGCGTGTTCTTCCAGCCAGCGAAACGTCTGCTTGCTGAGGTCGAGGGCGCGTTGATCCTGTGTGGCGCGATAGTAGGCACAAGAGGCATAAAGCGCGAACGAAATCCCATAGACGTGCTTTTCGTCCTTGCGGGCAGTCATTGGTTTGCCTTGCATATTGACAGCCCAAAAGAATCCGCCCTGTTCCTGATCCTGCATGGTCTCGGAGAGATAATCGAAGCCATGTCGGGCGGCAGTCCGGTAGGCTTCCGCTTGCGCCGCATTGCGGGCAATCATCTGCGACGCCATCCAGATCAGGCGCGACTGATAGACGACGGAACGCTCGGTATCACGCGCCAATGACCAATCTTCTTGAAAGTTCTGATGGAACCCGCCGTATTCTTTCGCGACAGCGGCAGGAAACCATTTGCCGACAATGTGCCGGTTCAGGTTGGCGTTGACTTCGTCGGCAAGCCGCAGATAATTCTCGCGGGTTGGTGCGGTTTGGGCGTCAGAGATTTCCGGCAGACACAGCGTTCCTAAAACTAATCCGATACTCCATAACAGAGAAGAGCAGGACAGGAACACGGAGGGAAACAAGGAGAATCGGAGCATTGGCAGAAACCGTTTCCAGTGCAAAGTGTTTGCGTCGCATGGGGTTTGATAGGTCAACAGGCGGCGATTTGCATAGGTTTGGAGTTCGCGAGATGCACGAGAAAATCCTTCTTCTCTTTATTTGTGTTGAGGGCGAATCCAAAATAGTCTCCATTAGACCTCTTGCAAGAGTCCAGCAACAATTTATTTCTCGTGCAGGTCTCGTTCCGCCGTGCCGTGCTTCGCACTCAAAAAGCAGGGGAATTTCGTCCGTAGGACGGCTGTTTTTGAGTCGGGTACGTTCTTCTACCCGACTCTTGCAAGAGGTCTAATGGGCTAAACCCCCATCGCTCGGAGCCTTCGGCGCAGTGTCCTGCGGACATGATACCCAAATGCAGCCTCGCCGCTCTGTCTCATTTTGGACTGAAAAACTTTGCTCACTGCGCGAGTAATTGCTGATAGATCCGTTCTGTGTCTTCTGACATGGCTTCAAGAGTAAAAAATTGCTGCTGTCGAAGGCGGGCAGCATCTCCGTAGCAGCAACGCAGATCGCTGTCGCGTGCCAGCAGGTTGATCGATTCGACCAACTCACCTATATTCGTTTTTGAGACAACAAGCCCGCTGTGTTCATGCTCGACAAGTTCCTGATTGCCACCGGACTTTGTCACAATCAACGGTTTGCCCAGTGCCATCGCCTCCATAATGGACAGGCTGCACGCCTCTTCCCACAGAGAGGGCTGTACGACAATATCCAGCCCTGCAATCACCGCTCCGCTGTCTGTTCGCCACCCTAAGAAGCGGACTCGCTCTTCAATTCCGTTCTCCCGAACGAACTGCTGCATTTTCAGCAGGTCGGCTCCCTCACCGACTATCAAGCAAACGATATTTTGATCGACGTGGCGCATTGCCTCCAAAAGCAAACGGTGTCCCTTCTCCGGGGCGATGCGTGAGACGATTCCAACGAGAATACACGCAGAGGAAAGCCCTAACTCTGTCCGCAATGCAATCTTCGGTTGGAGTTGTGACGGCACTCCACCATAAACAACGTCTACAAATTCTCCTGCCATCCCTCCCTCTAACAACGCATTCCGAACGGCGTGAGAAACCGCGATAATTTTGCTGTAGCCTAATCCTTTTTCGTAAAGCCAGCGTTTTGTTCCACGCCACGGCTTGACATGATAGCGGGTCATCACCCAATGCGGCTGCCCTGAGAGTCGTGCGGCTAAAGCGGGAACAATATAATCCGGCGAAAAATGCGTGTTGACAATATCGTAGCGGTGTTGAGAGAAAAGTCGAGAAAACGGGACAGCCCTTGAAAAGTCGTATTGTCTGCGAACTGCTATCGGTAGGATATCAATGTTTTCTGTCTGCGCTTGCTCCTGTATCCAACTCCCTTGAGGGGCTGCAATCGAGACATCATGCCCCCGTTCTCGAAGCCCTATAGAAAGGGAGATCACAGACTTTTCAATTCCGCCCTTGTCAAACAGTGAACTGGCGACGTGCAATATCTTCATCTTATCCCATTCATGTTATCGAGAAGGTTGCGTTTGCATTCGAATAGATTCAATGTGTACAGTCATTTCGCTCATAGGTGACCAGCGCAAGTATAATCGCAAAGAGCGGCGGTGTCAATCGAACCGGAAAAATCTTCACATACGCAGGACACCGCCGGAAATCGAACAGGAATATGAAAGGGAAAGGGCGAACCTATCCGTGTGCCGAAACAACGGCAGACAAATTACTCGATGCGGAGGCGATACGTGCATTTTCCAGAATTCCCGATGCGGCAGGTGCATCTCGATTTTCATACCAGTCCTGATATTCCCGATGTCGGCGCAGATTGGGACGCCGATCATTTTGTGGCGACTTTGCAGGAGGCGCGGGTCAACTTGATCATCCTGTCCTGTTCTCACTTCAACATAAGCAAAGAGACAATCTCCCCGCGATACTGCCAGATTTTCTCTATGCAAAATGCAGAACAATGCTGCTTAATGGGTACAATTTAAGGGTTAGATTGAGAATTGTAGGAGAAGCACTATGACCAATGAACATACAAACAGCAGACAGATGACCTCCCCCGCCCCAGATTTATCATTTTATCAAAGTATGTACAACCGCCTGTATCGTTTTGGGTATCATAAAGACCCCAACTACAGTCACGCGAAAAGGGTATGCGACTACCTCGTAAGAACTTATGAGTTTGAGAGTGTTCTTGATATTGGCTGTGCTATGGGTTGGTCAGTGAATTATTTTGCTGAACACGGCAAAGAGGCTAAAGGAATTGATGTCTCAGAAATTGCCGCCCAAAAGGCAACTCAGTTAGGGCGTGAAGTTCATTGTGGTTCGGCAACTTCTATTCCCTTTGAGGATAAATGCTTCGACGTTGTAATGTCAACGGACTGTTATGAGCATTTGCGTCCTGATGATGTAGATATAGCCATCAAAGAGGCATTTCGTGTCTGTCGCAAATATCTTTGTTTCACTATTGCGACGGAGCGAGACCATAACCGTTTATGGAGGCTTATTGCTGGCAAGCCCCTTCATTTGACCATCATGTCACTTGACGAATGGATAGAGAGATTTTTAGCACAAGGCGGAAAATTGATTTTCCGGTATGACATCACTTTTGTTGTAGATATCTCAGGCTCAACCGCACAGTAACCTTTGGTCAATATTTCTGCTCACAAATTGCTTAGGGACTTACGATAAAATAATTCTTCCACTCTCATGGGGCGACTAAAGTTGCTCCCACAGAGGCGCGAAGTCCGCCTTGCAAGAGTCGGGTAGAGATCACGTACCCGCCTGAAAAACAGACGTCCTGCGGACGAACCCGCAGGAAGTCTCTCCCTCTGCATTGGGATTCGAGTGCGAAGCACGGCACGGCAGAACGAGACCTGCACGAGGAATTTATTGTTACTGTCCAAATCTCGTTGCTGAGATTTTGCCGGGTGTGCGGGCATTTTAAATACCCGGCACCGTGTCCTGCGGACAAGCACCCTTCGGATGCGTTGCTCTTGCGCGAGAATTCCGCGTCCGAAGGACGCTTGGCGGAACGCCATACAGACGGGGGTTTTCAACCCCCGGTTAAGAGCAGCAACGAGATTTGGACAGTAACAATAAATTCCTCGTGCATGATGGCGATGCGCTCCATTTCTCTGAAACCTTGAAACTCGCCTTTTTGCCGCCCTTAATTCAATCTTAACACTTTGCGCGGTACACTTTCTATAGACCTCGGATTCCTCTCGGTCTTGAAAGGTATATGCCATGCAAATGCGACGTGTTTGGCTCCTTCCTCTGATTTTATCTGTCGGTGTTGGCGGGTGGGGCGCGAAACAGGTTATTGATAACCGCGCCAAACTCGGCAAGCAGCCCGACGGCGGCTATTTGGTTCCGACCAATCAGACCGTGATGCCTCTCGGCAGCGTCAAGCCGCTCGAAGGCGAACGCCCCAAAGAGATGGCTCTCTCTGATGATGGCGAAACCGTGGCAGTATTGACCACGGGCGGCGTGCGGTTTTTCGATATGGCGGGGAATGCTCAGGGCGTTGTGAAATTGAATGCCAGCGCGATGGGCATTGTTTGGGGGCGCGGTGAATTGATGTTTGCCTCCAAAGAGAACGGAACCATCGCGGTCATTCAGAAGCAAAACGGCGCGTGGAGTGAAACCCAATCGCTGACAGTTGATGACCCGACGTTCCGCCCCGAACTCCAAAAAAAGCAGGGCAAGAACCCGCAGCCAACAGGATTAGCCATTTCTCCCGAAGGCACACGGCTTTATGTCGCCCTCGGAATCCGCAACGCTGTCGTGGTGTTCGATTTGGTGGACAGCAAGCGCGTACAGACAATTCCTGTCGGCATCGCGCCGTATAAAATACTGCTCAACGCAGACGGCTCGACGCTGTATGTCGCCAATCGCGGCGGAAATTTGGCGAATGGCGGCGCAGTCGCTCCGAGTGCCGGAACCCCCGTCAAAGTCTCCGACAAAGACGGCGCGGACGCCGGAACCGTTTCGATTATCGACACGGAAACGGGCAAAATCCAGAGCGTGAAAGTGGGCTTGCATCCGTCCGGCATGGCGTTCTCCAAAGACGGCAAGACTCTCTATATCACCAACGCAGACAGCGATACCGTTTCTGTCCTCAATACCGAAACCAAGCGCGTCACCGATACGATTTCGCTGCGCCCGCCCGACGATCCGAAGTTCGGGCAGATGCCTTCCGATTGTGTTCTTTCCGATGCCGGCACAAAATTGTATGTGACGTGCGGCGGGGCGAATGCGGTGGCGGTCATTGCGTTGGAGCAGACGCCGAAAATGTTGGGGTGGTTTCCGACAGGCTGGTATCCCATCAGCATAAAACAGAGCGGTGGAACGCTTGCCATTGCCAGTGCGAAAGGTTTAGGCGCGGAACCGGAAAGTAAGACAACGCGCTTCGGCGTTCATGATATTGTGGGCAGTGTCCAGTTTGTCAAAGAGAAGGAGATTGACCTCAAAACCACGACGGCTCAGGTGGCGAAAAACAATCGCTGGGGGCAAGAATTGCCCGCACGCGCCAATATCGCCGCCGTTCCCATTCCTGAGCGCATCGGAGAGCCATCGGTTTTCAAGCGCGTCGTGTACATCATCAAAGAAAATTTGACCTATGACAGCGTTCTCGGCGACATGAAAGAGGGCAACGGCGATCCGAAATTGTGCCTCTTCGATGAAAGTGTTTCGCCCAATCATCACGCGCTGGCACGCGAATTTGTGCTGCTGGATAACACGTATACGAGCGGCACGAACTCAGCAGACGGGCATCAATGGAGCGCGGCGGCGTTAGCAAATGACTATATGGAACACAACTACTCCGCGCACGTCCGCAGTTATCCTTATGACGGCGGCGATCCCTTAGCGTATTCGCCCGAAGGCTTTTTATGGCAAGCGGCACAAAAGGCGGGCAAGACGGTCAAAGTTTACGGCGAGTTCGTGAACAAGCCGATTGTCCGTGACCGAGCCACCAAGAAAATGCCGACGTTTTTGCAGTTATGGGAAGAGCGCAAAAACAAGACGAAGCAGTATGAAATCCTCGCCGATACCGATAACGCAACACTCAAGCCGCTTCTGCATCCGAACTATGTGGGTTGGCCCACCGAAGTTTCGGATCAGTACCGCGCCGATCTCTTTCTTGCTGACCTTGCGGAATGGGAAAAGACGGACAAAATGCCCGACTTGAGTATTCTGCTGCTTCCCTGCGATCATACCAACGGAACCGATCCCGACTTTCCGACGCCCAAAGCGTCTGTTGCGGACAACGATCTCGCGATGGGGCGGATTATCGAAGGTCTCTCGAAATCGAAGTTCTGGAAAGAGACGCTGGTTCTGGTGATCGAGGACGATTCGCAGCTGGGCGTCGATCATGTGAGCGGTCACCGGACATTTGCGCTTGCCGTTTCGTCCTACAGCAAGCGCAAGTCCGTTGTCAGTGAGATTTACAATCATACGTCGCTGTTCCGCACAATGGAATTGGTGCTTGGGTTTCCGTCATTGAATCGTTTCGATAGAACCGCAACACCGATGACCGCTTGTTTCCGCAACGAACCCAACGCGCAGCCCGATTTGACGCCTTATATCGTCAAGCCGAACACCATTCCGCTCGACCAAATCAACCCGAAGAGAGCCGCCTTGCGCGGCGAGGCAAAACAGTGGGCGCAACGAAGTGAGAGGCTTGATTTCTCCTCGATGGATCGCGCCAATGCGGGCGTTTTGGCGCGGGCGGTCTGGCATTCCGTGCATCCAAATAAGCCGTTTCCCGTTCAACACTTCCACGCCGTCGTTGATGAGGACGACGAAGCGGAAAAAGGGCAGTAAGTCCGGGTACAAGAACGTACCCGTCTGAAAAACAGGCGTCCTACGGACGCACACTTCCCATATACAACTGGTTCCCTCGAAGGGGGATTTCGTCCGCAGGACGACTGTACTTTAGGCGGGTACGTTCTTGTACCCGTTTTGGAGGAGTTTATTCGTGAAAATTCGCGCTTTGTCCCTATCCATCTTGCTCTGTTCCCTGCTTCCCGTCACCCGTTCTCTCGCTCAGTCCGCCCCACCGAATGAATCTGTGCCATTGGTGACGGGCAAGCGCATTGCACCGATGGGACGGCAGATAGAAATCGGAAGTTTTCCGGTGAATATGAAGGTCAGTCCCGATGGCAAATATGTGATCGTGACCAACAGCGGCTATCGGCAGTTCCTGTCCGTGTTGAGTATCGCAGACGGCAAAATTGTGTCGCAATTTGAGGTCAATAAGGAGATTGAAGGCGGCAGACCGCGCAAAGAAGGGCTTTATTATGGCTTAGATATTCGCTCTAATGGCGACGGAACCGCGACGATTTATGCCTCTCGCGGTTCGCAGGACAAAGTGCAGATTTTGACCTTAAACGCGGACGGACTTCTGACCGACACCGAGCGTTTTCTCGACAATCCGAGCGAGTTCAACACCGACGGCTTTTCGCAGAATGATATTGCGGGCGTCAAAAGTTCTGCGGACGGCAGCATCGTTTACGCTGTCAACAATCGCACCGACTCACGGACGGATATGAAAGGCTCGCTAGCGGTTCTCGATGTCAAGACGAATAAGAGAACGAAGCGAATTGAACTTCCAGGCTTCCCGTTTGCCATTGAATCGCTGGAAAAGGCGGATCGCACTCTGCTTTATGTGACGAGTGAGCGTGACGGCTGCGTTGCGGTTGTTGATCCGGCGGCGGGAAGCATCGTCAAGACGATCAAAACCGGGATGCACCCGATGGCACTGCGGTTCACGAAAGATAAATCGCGGCTGTATGTCGCCAACGCCGGAAGCGATACCATTTCTGTTGTCGAGACTGCCACGGGAGACATAAAGCAGACGATTTTGCTTCGCCCGAACGATGTGCGCGGACTGCCGGGCTGCACTCCAACCGGTATGGATTTCTCCCCCGATGAGAGGACTCTCTATGTCACTCTGGCGGATATGAATGCCGTCGCGGTGGTTGACGTTGTCGGCGCGAAGCTGCTCGGTTATCTGCCCGTCGGTTGGTATCCGACGGCGATTATTGTCTCTCCTGACGGCAAAAAACTCTTTGTATCGAACGCGAAAGGCATTGCCTCGCGCAATCCTAACGCTGTTCCCGCCGGACTTGAAGGCAAGAACGGCAGGTATATTCAGAACATCATCGAGGGAACGCTTTCGGTCATTCCAACGCCGAATCTTGCCACACTTTCGCAGACAACTCCGCACGTCGTTGCTCTCAATCGCATCACTCCCACGCTTAATCAAGATGCAAAACGCCTCATAGACAATCCCGGCATTCAGCACGTCATTTATATCATCAAAGAGAACCGCACCTACGATCAAGTGCTTGGCGATTTGCCGCAGGGGAATGGGGATAAATCGCTGACTCTGTTCGGGCGCGACGTGACGCCCAATCAGCACGCCCTTGCGGAACGGTTTGTCCTGTTGGATAATTTCTATTGTTGCGCCGAAGTCAGCGCGGACGGCTGGGATTGGTCAACGAGCGGCATGATTTCGGAGTATACCGCCCGAAATGCGCCCTATAACTACTCCGGCAGAGGCAGAAACTACGACTTCGAGGGGCAGAACAACGGCGTACCTGTGGACTTGCTGGGTTATCCCGACGTGGCACGCGCTCCATCGGGATATATTTGGGATTTGGCGCACAAAAACGGCGTTTCGTTCCGAAATTACGGCTTCTACTGCAACTTTATTGACGCCGAAACGCGCACGAAGATAGGCGGGAAGTACAGTGGCACGGACAATGCGCCCAATAAGAAGGTTTTGGAGGGCAAGACCGACCAGAACTTCCGATTATATGACCTCACTTATGCGGACAGCGAGGCTTTTCAGAAGTTAAACATTCCGTCGCCCTATTTACGCAAGAAATTCGGCAAAAACGACTCTGTTTCGCGCTTCTCAGAGTGGAAACTGGAATATGAAGCCTATGTTCAGTCGAAAACAATGCCGAAATTGATGCTGGTTCGGCTTGGAAACAACCACACACGCGGCACAACACCGGGCGCACCATCGGCGAGGGCGATGGTTGCCGACAACGACTTCGCGGTAGGGCAGTTGGTGGAGACCGTCAGCCGCTCGCCCTATTGGAAATCCACCGCGATCTGCATCTTGGAGGACGACGCGCAGAACGGGTTCGACCATGTGGACGCGCATCGCTCTATCGCCTTCGTCATCTCGCCCCATATCGCCAAAGGAACGGTGGACAGCACGTTCTATAACACCGATAGTATGCTCCGAACGATGGAACTTCTGCTCGGACTGCCCCCGATGTGCCAATATGACGCCGTAGCGACTCCCATTGCAGTGTTCAAGCGCGACGCCGCGAACGACGTGCCGTATACAGCGATATTGCCGGACAAAGCAATCATCTCTGAGGTCAACGGAAAGCGTGCTTACCGCGCCGAGGACAGCCGCCGCCTGATCAGTACCACACGTGAGGACGCAACACCGGACGACATCATGAACGACATCCTCTGGCACGGCGTCAAAGGCAGGCATATCGCCAAGCCGCCCGTCAGATATGGCTTGAAACTCTCTAAAGAGTCGGAAGAAGAGTCGGAAAAGCGAGCAGAACGCAGGTCAAGGAAGAGGAAATGAAGATATAGGCACGCAGAATGCCTCTTTATGCGCGAGAAGTTGATATAAAGGGACGCAGAAGAGCCATCAACGCAAGAGGAATTGATACAAATGGACGCAGAAGAGGGTTTGATCCAAGATCAAACCCTCTTCTACATACTTAGAAAGACATTCTGAAGACATCAATACCTCTTCTGCGTCCATCAGAAGGCATTCTGCGTACCATAGGTGACATTCTGAGGACTGCAAAGACAATTCCTCTTTGCTACACTACCGCAAGCCCTGCCCCCGAAGCAGTTCATCGAGCCACAAAGCATCTTCCGGCGAAAGCGGTGGCGCAGGCTCCTGACTGTAGTCTAATATCGTGTCGTAACTCCCCTCCTCATAGAGAATGGATATGACTTCATTCATATCCAGCACCAAATCCGGCATATCTTCCGTCAACGGTACGGAGACGATAGGCAATCTTTCGCGGAGAGAACTCAGCCACATCTCGAATATGGCTCCTTCCCCGCCCCGATGAAGGCATATCCCGTAGTGCCAAGGCTGAGGACGCACGCGCACAACGCCTTGATAGGGAACAGCAAGGCTATACGCCCCCCGCCGAAGCAAATCTATCTCAAGAAAGTTCGATTCACTGTTGATACAACGCTTTTGCTTGGCAATGTATACGTCTCTGCCCATGCTTTCGCGCTTTTTATTCTTGGGACTCAAGACTTCTATTGCCGTAACAACCACTCCCGGTTCGTCAGCAAGCCGTATCTCCAGATAATTCTCAGTGACTTCCTCGTTTTCAGCAACAATCGTCAAGGGAACATCGGGCGCAAGCGTAGTGACAGCCGAATTCTGCGGGTTACGAGGGGCATTCTCCCTGTCTATGACGACAACATCAGGGATTGCACTCTCTTTCAGCGTTAAATAGACCCGTTCCTCAACGGAGCAGTAAAAAGGAGGTTTGATTTGAGCGCGGATCAGCCGATCAAGAATGGAAATCAGGCGAAAATGGAGCGGTTTCCACCATGAAGGCTTCTCAAGATAAGGGTTCATACCGGGAAATGGGTTGGGCATGGCGTCTCTCCTGTACTAAAGGGCGCGTATTTTGTTCACTTCGTTCTGGATATTGACCGACTTCGCGTATTCGCTGTGTATTTTGTTCACCTTCTCACAGATCGAAGCCGACTTTTTTTGACGGATCAAGCGGTTCCTCTGCACTTTATGCCCTTAGACCCTGTCCTCGAAGCAATTCGTCCAACCATAGGACATCTTCCGGTGACAGTGGCGGCAATGGCTCTCGATTATAACGGATACGACGCCCCAATTGTGTTCCTTCATAGACACGAGAAACTGCTTCCGTCAGGTCAATCACGATATCGGGAAAACCCTCTGTCAAAGGAATAGGAAATTTTGGCAGTTTTTCGCGCACAGTGGACAACCATACCTCATAAATACCGCCCGTCGCCCCCCGATGAAGACAAACGCCGTAATGCCAAGCGTCAGGGTGCTTGTAAGTGACCTCTTCGTAGGGAGCCGCCAGCGTATATGCGCCCGCACGAAGCAAATCGATCTCGATCAGGTGGATTTCACTCTCCTTGAGTTGCTTTTGCTTGGCAATATAGGCATCTCTGCCGCGACTTTCTCGGCTTTTGTTCTTCGGACTCAGCGCTTCTATCACCGCAATAATGCGTTCCGACTCGTCAGCGAAGCGTATCTCCAAGAAAACCTCTGATACCTCTTCGGTTGGTGCGAGTATCATCAAGGGTTCATCGGTGGCAAGCACCGCAACAGACGATTTCTGTAGCGGAGAAGACAAATTTTCACCCTCATTGACAATAATATCAAGATATGCACTCTCTTCAAGAGACAAATAGACCCGTTCTTCTGCCGCCACATAGAAAGACGCGGGCAATTGAGCGTTTATCATGTCCTCAAGTGTAAAAATCAGCCGTCCATGAACGTGTTTCCACCATGAAGGCTTCTCTAAATAGGGATTCATGCCGGGAAACGGGTTGGACATGGGCTGTTCTCCTTTCTATACGGCGCGAATTTTGTTCACTTCGTCTTGGATATTGACAAGTTTCGCGTATTCGCCGTCCACTTCCATCAGTTCGTCATGCGTTCCGCTCTCTACCATCTTGCCCTCTTTCATCACGACAAGCCGTAACGCATTGCGGAGGGTCGAGAGCCGGTGTGCGATGGCGAAGGTGGTTCGGTTTGACTGCTATTCTACCTCAACTTGCCTTGGGACTATCCAAGGCTTATTGTGCCTCCAACGCCTCATAAACTTTTTGGAGAAGACTGACGGAAGTGAACGGCTTGGTAAGAAGCATAATGTTGGATTTGAGAACGCCCTCTCGAACGATCACATTCTGCGTATAGCCCGACATATACAGTGTTTTCATGTGAGGACGCAGACGCTGAATTCGTTCTTCCAATTCACGCCCGCCCATCAGCGGCATCACGACATCGGTGATCAGCAGATCGATCTCGTCGTTCCATTCGCTTTGGATTTGGAGGGCATCCGCGCCGTTGCGGGCTTCCAAAACCTGATACCCTTTTTCGCGCAAAATCCGTCCTGCTACATCGCGAATCATCGGTTCGTCATCGACAAGCAAGAGTGTCGCCACACGCGGCATCGGGGATTCTTGCGGCAAAGTATTGGATTGCGTGCTTACGTTCAGCACAACCGGAAGATAAACCTTGAACGTCGCCCCCTGTCCCAACTCGCTATAAACCCAGATGTTGCCTTTGCTCTGCTTGATGATGCCATAACAGGTCGCCAATCCCAATCCTGTGCCTTTGCCGATCTCTTTTGTGGTGAAAAACGGCTCGAAGATGCGACCTGAAACCTCATGTGTCATGCCCATTCCCGTATCGCTGACCGACAGCATGACATACTCGCCGGGAACCGCGTCGAAATGGGTGGCAATGTAATCTTCATCTAAAGTAACGCACGCTGTTTCGAGAAGAATGTGCCCGCCATCCGGCATGGCGTCGCGGGCATTGACAACCAGATTGATGAGGACTTGTTCGATCTGTCCTGCGTTGGTATAGGCATAACACTCGTCTGCTGTCAATTCTGTTACCAGTTCAAACTGCTCACCGATAGTCTGCTGCAAAATCGGCAGAACATCACGCACAACTTTATTGAGGTCGATATTGCGAAACTCGACCATCTGACGGCGAGCGTACATGAGAAGTTGTTTGGTAAGTTCGGCGGCGCGTTCCGATGCAGTTATGACGTTGTTCAAGAAGCGGTGCTGTTCGGCGTCTGGCGGCAATGAGGACGAGGCAAGTTGTGTATAACCAAGAATGGCTGTTAAGAGGTTGTTGAAATCGTGGGCGACTCCTCCTGCCAAACGTCCTAAACTCTCCATTTTCTGCGCGTCCAACAGTTGAGATTGAAGAACTTTTTCTTTGTTGATGTCGATACTAAAACCGATATAACCGAGAAATTTGCCGTCAGCGTGGAAACGAGGAAACGCATAGGCACTCATCCAATGGTACTGCCCGTCGCGATACAGGCGGCGAAACTCGGAGTGGTAGGGCAAATAAACAGCGGCGGTTTGTACCCACGACTCCAGGAGTGTGTCATGATCATCGGGATGAATACCCTCGCCGCTTTTGGGGCTATAGATTTCATCAATGGGACAGCCTATAAATTCCGACCAGTAGTGATTGACGAAGGTGACCTTACCTATAGTATCGCTGATCCAGATAATGAGCGGGAGGTTATCAATGAGCGAGAGGTTATCAACAAGCGAGCGGAAGCGATTTTCACTCTCTTGGAGCGAGGCGAGCGAGGCGGCATCGCGCAGAACGACGGACATCATGCCGGAAAGCAATTGAAGTGTTGTGACATCCCATGCAGTGAACGCGCTTTTTTCCGCCGCGAATACTTTGAGCGCACCGATAGCCTGCCCGTCATGCTGGAGCGGGGCGACAATCATGGAGCGCGCTCCGATGGCACGACAGGCGATTTTGTCCACACGCGGGTCTGTTTCGGTATCTTCACAAATCAAGACAGCGTTTTGCTTGACGCACTGACCGGAGAGGCTGCCGTCTTTTTTGAGACGCAGACCAAGATGTTTTGCGGCAGAACTGGACACGGCGCGATAGACCATTTCGTCCTCTTCGGCGATTTCAAACACGCAGCCCTGCGCCCGTGTCATCTCTTGACACCGCTCAAGGATGATTTGCATGATGGTGTCTATGTCGTGATAGGTATGGGCAATCTCCTGTTGCATGACGACCAACGTTGCCTGTCGCCGTTTTTCTTCAAGCAGAATTTCAACGGCTCGCGCACGCTCTTCATCAGTTAAGTCAGAAGCGATTATTGGATTGTTGGAGAGAGAAGACTCGTTCTGCTTGTTCATCAAACACCTTTAAGGATTGAGTAAAGTACCTGTTTGATTTTTCTTGCGAAAACGGAATATGTCAAGTCTTTTGAGACAAAAAGTTGAAATCGTTTTTATGTACTTTTCGGGTCAGTCTTCCGGTTTCTGTGGCTCGACCCGATTGATACAGACTTCTTTGTGCAACGGCAACACTTTGGGTGAGCCTTTGGAAAAACGCCCCGGTTTTCTGGCAAGAGCCGCATCCAGCGTTTGTTGCCTTGCCGACTGAACCGCCGCTTTTCCTAAATGCACCATCTCTGGGGTCAACAGCGCAATGCCCGTGTGGTAGTGCTGCGTATTATAGAAATCGAAGAACCGAGCGCAAAATGCACGGGCTTCCTCAATACTCTTGAAATGACCGGGAAATTCCGGCGCGTATTTCACCGTCTTAAACTGCGCCTCCGAAAGAGGAAGGCGAGGAGAACAATAGTCTCTCTCTGGACTTCTTCCCTTCGTTATCAGCAGTACAATCAGAGTATAACACCGCCCGCTTCATTTGTCAAACCCTTATGCCACAATTTTCAGAAAGTTTGCAAAAATCGTTGTTATTTACTTTGCAGTAAATTTCAAAAATCTGCGCGTGGTCGCAAAAAGGAGCGTTCGGTCAAGTGCGAACGTCACACTGTGCATTAGACAACTCTTGCTCCCACGAAGGAAGAACAACCTCTTGATCTTTCTGTTTGGAAAAGGTGGATTGAGACGAGTGCAAAACTGTGATATACTCTGTGTGTGCGAAACGATGCAGAGGAGAAAGAAAATTCTATGGACACACCGAATACACCGAATACACCGAATACGCCTTCAACACCAGAGCGACCCGAATTGCCGGAGTACATCCAAGAGCAGATTCGCAAGCAGCAACTGATGACTCGCGAAGAACGTCAGGCGTTGATTGAGAATCTGCGTGCTGCTCCCAAAGGCGATCCGGAGCCGTTCGCAGTACGAGAGCGAAGATATATCATTAAATCGGCTCTGAGAGATGCTCTGAGAAAGAAGGCAGAGTAAACAATGGAGATGATTTTTGACTTCACATCTCTTGAGGCTTTTCTAAATGGCGATCCCGATGGTCTGGTAATCGAACAGTTGCTTTCGTTCGGCAGTATGTTCTACACCTATGATATGATCCTCAGTGATCTGTATGCGGAGCGAAGCCATAAGGTGGGTTCTGCTGCGGCGAATCAAGAGATAGAGTATTTGCGAAGTCTCTTTGTGATCTGGACGTATACTGCATTTGACGCCGAGACTATAGAGATTCAACAAATCTATGGTTTGCCATATACGGCGGCAGTGTGCGTCGCTATCTCGAAACAACTTGTTTGTCCAGTCATCACAGCGTCGCATTATAGCTTCGATTCCATCGTTGAGAATGAAGTTTGCGGCATTTTGTTCACGCGCTGATGCCAGACCTGAGACGGGTTTGTTTAGCACGCAAGAAACAGGATTCGATAAAAACAGGTATGTTCACTTTATCACGTTTGGCGGACATGAGCAATCTTATTATTCGCAATGAAAAGCCTTACGATTACGCCGCCGCCGAAGCCATTGCGCTGGCGGCGTTCGCCCCCGATGTGCAGGTCGCGGAATTGATTTGTAAACTGCGTGATTCCGAGACGCTGATTCCCGAATTGAATCTTGTTGCCGAAGTGAATGGCGTTGTCGCAGGGCATTTGATGCTCAGTCGCGCTGCCATCTCTTCGGGGCATACAGTCGCGCTGCTTTCTCCGCTTGGTGTTTTGCCGGAATATCAGCGTCGCGGCGTCGGTTCTGCACTCATGACGCACGCGATAGATTGGCTCCGTAAGTCTGATTTTCCGATGATTGTTGTCGAGGGTGTCCCGTCCTATTATCCCCAATTTGGCTTTTCATCGGCTCGCGCAATGGGCATTGATCCGCCTTTTCCTTTGCCGGAACCGCCGTGGATGGCATATCGTCTGCCCGCATACAAAGAAACAATCAAGGGAACAGTGACTTATCCAGAGCCGTTTGATTTCCTGCACGACGTAGAGGATTAGGAAACGGATGGATATATTCGTGATTTGAGCAAGTGGATTTATCGCTAAGATAAGGCAGAACACTACCAAAACGAGATGGAAAATTTATGGGAAAGTATTGCATTCTAGATTGAATTGTGATAAGATGAAAATAAGTAATCAGTCGTAACTCAATGACCGTAGGAGCGATCATCTCCTTCTGTGATAAGCACAGGTGTACGCCCATAATAAAGCCGCAATCGGGAAGGATAAAGTCGTGAGCACAAATGAACGAGAGCATTGGCTCAGTAAAAAGAATCAATGGGTCATAAGTATACTTCTGTGCGTTTGCGCCTTTGGACTTATCATTGTTGCCCTGCCTATCGGTTCTCAGGAAGTGCATTCCAAGAAAAGTGTTTCGCGAACTATCTCTTTTGACACTCTCCATATCGACTCCCGCGAGCCAACAAAAACATTTTCAATGGAGCGTGCCGTTCAGTATCTCGATGATGCGGCACTCGCATGGAACCGTAAGCAATGGGACTTCAATGCCAACAAAAAGTGCGCTTCCTGCCATACTACCTATGCTTATGTGTTAGCGCGGTCTCCTCTGAAACAATCGAATGTTGCTGTACTTGATGAGGTTCATGATTACTTAAAAAGTCGGGTCAAAAATTACAATTCCGTTCGACCTTGGTACGATGGTGAAAAAGGCAGTCCAAAACAAGTTAAAGCTTCGCAGGATACCGAAGCTATTATGAACGCTCTGGCGTTAGCATGGTATGATGCAAATATTACTGGTTCACTCGATCCCACCACACGCAAAGCACTGGATCAAATGTGGCGGTTGCGAAATCAACCAGACGGCGTCTGGAAATGGCTGTCGTTTGACTTAAACCCCTGGGAAAGCAATAAAGATGCCTATTCCGGTGCAGCACTGGCTGCTTTAGCCACGGCAATCGCGCCGGAAAAATACACACGGACACCTACTGTAATGACTGGGATGGAATCATTGCGCCGCTATTTCCAGAGGCAAAATGCAGGTAAACATTCCGTGCGTCTGCACGATCAAGTCATTCTGCTTTGGGCTGCACATCATGCCAGTGACCTTATTTCTCGCCAGATGAAGCAGAAGATTATACAAGATATGCTTCTCACTCAGAATGCTGATGGCGGGTGGGATATTGTGACACTGCTAAAAAGCAAACCGACGCGAGATATTCATCGCAAGAGACACAGCGACGGCTACGCAACAAGTCTGGTACTTTACGTGCTCCAGCAAGATCAACCTTCTCTGCACAAGCGTCCAGTCGACGCCGGGATAAAATGGCTTAAGAATAATCAGAGTATTTCTGGCTTCTGGCTAACGCCTTCACCAAACAAGAGTCAAGAGCCTTACTTGACACACATGGGAACTGCATTTGCGGTTATGGCGTTGGCAGGAAGGCAATAAAGCGTAGTGTCTATATCAGAATTGCGTCGTCAAGAGGCTGTTGGCAATGTCAGGCGATAGACCTTTGAGAGAAGCGGCGTCCCATTCCAATTCAGTTCGAGAGTATTTCCGTCGAATTTCGCCCGCACATGATTGAGATGTCCGATCAGCGGCTCTATTCGGGCGAGAAAGCCGTCATCGAACGCAAGAAATTCCACGCGCTCGATGCGGCGGCACGCGAACTGCTCGTCATAATCTTGGGCATAGAGCAGCGAGGAAGTCCCAATTTGGCGCAGGTTCGACTGACACATAAAGCCCCGCACGCGGGATCGCGCACTCGCCAGCACAGGCGCGAGCATCGCCATCAGTATTCCCAAAATAGCGACGACGACCAGCAGCTCAACCAGCGTCAAAGCAGCATGAGATTTTTGAATCGAATAAGGCATTCGCGTTTATTCCTAAAGAACCCCTGACAAAACGTCTGCATTGAGAGTGCGAAGCACGGCACGGCGGAACGAGACCTGCAGGAGAAATTCATTGTTGCTGGACACCATTTTTGCTATAGGTGTCTCTTCTCCCTATTATCGGCTGAGAACTATGCGGGGATCAGATCGAAAACGACGATTTCGGGGCGGGCGCGAAACCGCATCGGAATACCGACAACCCCTAATCCCCGCGAAACGTACATGGTTCCGGGCGCGTTCGGTTCCTCGACCCAGCCATGCTCATAGCGGGCAGGCATATTGCGGTGCGTCTTTCTCATTTTCATAATAAACGGCGTAACAGCCGGGATTTTGATCTGCCCGCCGTGCGTATGCCCCGCCAAAGTCAAGCACGGATACTGGCACATCTTCGTCTTGAACAGAATCGGGTTATGGGTCATGGCGATCACCGGGCGGTTCCATTCGATTTGACGGAACGCTTTGTCAGGGTCGGGATGTCCGGCAACCGCGTCGTCCACGCCGACAATCTGCAAGCCGTTGTCCAGAACAAAAGAGCGATTCGTCAAAATTCGTATATCGGCTTGCGCGATATTATAAGCGACTTCACGCCCGCCCCCGCCCTGATTACAGCCCCAGTCGTGATTGCCGAGAATGGCGAATTGACCCATAGGAGCGTTCAGACGCTGAAGCTGAGCGGCACACGATTCGCTGTAATTGGCAGTGCCAGTCACGAAATCGCCCGTAAGCAAAAACGCATCGGGCTTGGTTTGGATCGCCTTATTTACGCATTGGGAAACGAAATGTTCCGAGACACACCATGAGCGATGGAGATCGGAAATTTGGGTCACGCGCATCGGTTCACGCAGGTTTTTGACGGGGACGCGGTGAATGGTGGTTTCGATGAGATTGCGCCCGCCTATCTCTTCGCCTAAAACAGCGGTGGTGAGCAGTGCCAGATTCCGCAGCAGAAACTGGCGGCGCGTCAATTGCGTGAGCTGCTGTGAGGAATGTTGAGAATCGCGCAAGTCCATACCTTTATTATAGCGCGTATTATAGCGCGGATCGTCCTAATAGACCTCTTGCCTCAGTCCAGCGAAATGAATTTCTCGTGCAGGTCTCGTTGCTGCTCTTAACCGGGGGTTGAAAACCCCCGTCTGTATGGCGTTCCGCCAAGCGTCCTTCGGACGCGGAATTCTCGCGCAAGAGCAACGCATCCGAAGGGTGCTTG
>Ga0163154_10001880_pt1 | contig 31564 bp, 22 predicted proteins | sample OliLakLV19MP9P1_FD_148649 | JGI IMG/M metagenome (GOLD analysis project Ga0163154, IMG submission 148649) | Freshwater microbial mat bacterial communities from Lake Vanda, McMurdo Dry Valleys, Antarctica - Oligotrophic Lake LV.19.MP9.P1 | ecosystem: Environmental > Aquatic > Freshwater > Lake >... | reverse complement strand
CCGCTGGGAGGGGTGCAAGCCATTCTGTCATACCGATCATAAAATGGCTTTCCTCCCTCCCAACGGGAGGGAATGAGGGAGGGGCGGTCCCGGTTCGACTCGGCCGGCCGAATCGATCCGTTTTGATTTAACGCCTTATTCGAACGAGACCCCCTCTAACTCCCCCTTGCTAAGGAGGAGGATATGTCGATCAGAAATAAATACGATTAACAAAATCAACATCACCAAGCACTGCCCAGACCACGTTGACCAAGGATAGTGATCCAACAAACACAGCACGAACAACATCCACATAAGTGGATGTTTTAACATCTTAAAAGAAACAAAACGGAAAATAAACAACATAAGAACAAGAATTCCAACCACCCCAAAATCAATCAAAGCCAAAAGAAAAACCATATGCGGTGGCTGTACAGGTGGAGACGGAAAAACATTCGGTATGTCGTGCATCCCCGGCGGCAATGGAATACGCAAAGGTTGCATGACGTATAATTCCGCATTCGGTCCCGTCCCAAAAAAAGGACGTTTCCACCACTGAAGGAGCCCCTCTTTCAATCCCGAACTCCGCTCATCCAAAGACTTCTGTTCCAATCGAGCTTCTCCTTGAAAACGCACCAAGACATGTCCTCGCTGGGAATAAACCACACTCCCACCAATGACCAAAATAGAAACCAAAGCGATCCCCAAATACTGATATTGCACCGTCGGCTTTTTTCTAAAAGACCAAAGCATGAACAAAATACCAACCAAAGCCGCAATCCAAGCGCTCCGCGAATAGGTCACCACCAAAGCCGCCGTAAACAAACCAGACAGCAAGCTCAAAATCAAAGCCATCCCCTTCCGCTCTGTCGTCACCGCCAACCAAACACTCAAAGACAAAACCACAGCCAACCATCCCCCAAAAATATTCGGATGCGGAAATACCCCATATGCCCGCAACACGCGAAACTCTCCATGTTCAATCACCGACACCCCCAAATTTCGCGGATCATGCGTAGCCATTCCAAACCACTTCGTTCCATCAACCATCTGTTGCGTATATTGAACACACCCCAACAATGCAACCGGCACCATCGAAAGCACCAACCACTTGATCAAAAAGCGAACGGAAACTTCCCGTCTCCACAATGTCCAAACGAACAAACCTAAAAGAACAATCTGCCCCCACCATTGAACAATAGCCCGAATCATTTCCTGATCACCTCGAGTCACAAGGAGATTCACAATGAACAAAAAAACGAACAAAAGCCAACTTGGTAAAAAGACTTTCGTTTTTTTCTCGAAAGGAATCTTCCAAAACTGCCCCGCGATCACCGTCAGCCCAATCAAAAACCATGATGCATATACGCTCAATCTCCCCTGCTCCCAAGGCCATTCTCCAAGAAAAGCATCAGAAAACCAACGCGTTTGCCAGGGCAAACTCAAAATCGTCACCCGCCAAACCCAAGGGAAAATCTTTTCCATTACACGATTCCACGTTGTCGACATACTGTTTCTAATTGTTCGCGATACGCTGCTCGCCCATCATCTGTATGAAATTTTAAAACCCGATCATTCACCATCACTCGCGTATCTTTGTTCATCAATGAACAAATTCGCATCGGAAACCATTTCTCCTGAATCTTCCGCGCCACGGGCTCAAACCACCCAAAAACAGGAAGACGAAAACGCGGCTTCCGAATTTCCAAATCCGGCGGAACCATCCAAGGCCGAGCCAAAGGATAAGTCGAACATATCCCAATATTCTCATTCCAAAGACTCTCCCCCACCCCATCATCAAACAAAGAAACCAAGGACAAAAACCACTGTTCAAAGTACGGATCCCCTCCCGAAATCTGATGTGTCGCTAAATCTAATCCCCCATCACTCACAAAATAAGACAAACAAACCGCATCACGCCGTTCTGGTTCACGCGGCAACCATCCCAAAAGCTTAAACGGCAAAACCGCCAATAAACGCGTCTGCCAAATCGCCCCCTGACGAGCAATCACAAAAAAATCTAAATCCCCAAAATCCCGCGAATGCCCCCAAGCCGTGGTATTTGCTAAAGCCACAAAACGAATTCCGCTCAGACGAGACAACCAAAGAGCTACCCATCTCGCCCGTCGCCTCTTCCGTGCCTGCAAAGAATCTCTTTCTTCCGTTTGAAGAATCAAACGATCAATCGCATCCGGAAAAGCAATGCGGCCATTCTTTTCAAGAAGCTGACCAGATTGAAGGAGAGATTGAAGATAAACGATCGGACCAAGGGACATGGGATCAGGGCAAACGCCGTTTGCCCCTACAGGAACGGACATCGTCAATTCAACGAACGTTGGAGCATAGCCAATAATTTCAAAAAAACAGACTGTCTTCAAAAGATTCCGCTCAACCTCATCCATATCAACGCATCGTGAGGAACTCTTAGGATAATTGGGCTTCAACCTTCGGCGGCATTGGCTTCCGCATCAGGAGCTCTTGTTGCAAGAAGGTAAGCAAGCTCATCACGAGCCAGTACAAAGACAATCCACCAGGCAAGGTAATACCAATAAACACGGTCACAAGCGGCATCATATAAACCATCTGCTTGTTCATACTCGCTGCCATGCTCTCATCCTCTGCAGCCGGCGTACCCTGAACTTCTTTCGGAGGCGCGCTCAAGGCATTCGGCTTCTTCAGCATGCGCGAAGTTTGGAAGTATTGAACGATACCAGCCAAAACAGCCAACACATAATTCGGCTTCGAAAGGTCAACAAAGCCCAAAAACATGTGATTAACCATTCCAGGATTAGCCACGAATGGATAGAGCAAGTCCAAACCCTTCGAGGCCAAGCCCTTGCTCAAGGCCTGATACAAACCAATCAACACCGGTAATTGAAGCAATAAAGGCAAACAAGACGCTGCCGGATTAACCTTGTCGCGCTTGTATAATTCGAGCAATTCCTTCGCTTGAGCATCCTTATCATCCTTCAAACGGCTTCGGATTTCATCAATCTTCGGCTGAATTTCTTGCAACGCTTTTTGCTGCTTAATCTGCTGCATGGTCAGCGGCCAGAGCAAAGCCTTCACGATAATCGTGAGCAGGATCACCGCGATACCAATATCATTGCCCGGCACCACATTATACAACCAAATCAATAGATTCAGGATTGGCTGAACGATAAGCGTTTGAAAGATAGATCCCATAGAGAAGTTTAGGAAGTTGATTGCGTACCTTCGAGCGGTTCACCCTTTGCCTCGGCAGCTTCCTCCTTTGCATCCGCAGCGACAGCCAATTCACCCACATCCGAGTCAGCGGCAATACGTCCGCCTTCTTCCGCAATCGTAATTTTCCAACTGGTTAATTTAGCAGCTAAACGCACATTTTGACCACCTTTTCCAATTGCCAAAGACAATTGATCCGCTGGCACGCGCACCGTCGCCAAGTGCTCATCCTGATCGAGCTGCACATCCAACACCTTCGCTGGGCTCAATGAAGCAGAAATATACTCGGTATCATTCGCTGACCACTGAATCACATCCACCTTTTCTCCACCCAACTCACGAATAATTGTTTGAATACGAGTTCCACGCTGACCGATACATGAGCCAATTGGATCAATCGCATCATCATGCGCTGTCACCGCAACTTTTGTACGCGACCCTGCTTCACGAGCGATATGCTTGATTTCAACCATTCCATTCGCGACTTCAGGAATTTCTTGAGAGAAAATCGCAGCTACCAAGCCAGGACTCGTACGCGATAAACGGATTTCTGGACCCTTTGAAGTAAGGGCAACTTCACGCAAAATCGCCTTCAAACGCGTACCTGGAAAATAACGCTCCGTTTCCACCTGGTCTTCAGGCAACAACGTACCCGTTGCACGACCCAAGTCGATCAAAACAGCGCGACCTTCACGGCGCTGAATCGTCACATTCATGAGCTCACCTTCACGATCTTTAAAGTCATTATAAATCACATTGCGTTCAGCTTCACGCAATTTCTGCATAATCACCTGCTTCGCTGTCTGAGCAGCCATGCGTCCAAATGCAGCCGGCACATCCAATTCAACACGAATCTCTTCACCAATTGCAGCGTCTGGCTTCAAGTCACGCGCATCAGACAACATGATCATTGTCTTTTGATTGAAGGAAAATTCCCCCTTCGCATCTGCCACCGGAGCTGGCGGTTCAGCCATCATTGGACGGTGACGCGTATCATCCTTTTTAACCACCTGAGCCGCTTCAAAGCGTTCAAAATAGTCAGATGGCAATTCCATGTCTTCGACGACAGATTTCACGTCAAAAACACGAATGCCCTGCATGGCACTGTCGTAGTTTTCAGGATCAAATTGAACCTTAATGTTCTGATTTTTTGTACCAAAGTCTTTACGATAAGCGGCGGCGAGAGCAGACTCAACCGTTTCGAGCACCGATTCATATGCGATGTTCTTTTCATCGCAAATCTGGCGCATGGCTTGGGAAATTTCGGAGGCCATAATGTAAAAATAAAGTTAAACCTAGCAAATGGACCCGTTCTATCTGAACGAGTCCAATGCCTGCATACTACACATTTTGAGCTTTTGCGTCAAACCTCTACCTATACCTGAATTCCTCTGACCTCCCTCCTTACGAAGAAGAGAATGAGGGGGGTGGATCGGTCGACATACCGGCCGATCCCGCCCCCACCTCTCCCTGCCCTCTCCTTCGCTAGGAGAGGGTTCTACCGGAGACCAACCGAACCTTATTCCGGCGATCTCATTTCAATGACTCCAGCATATGGGATCCAAGGCTGAATATCTGAAGGTGGAGCAACCGCACCAGACTTCGTCGCCTCAGCATCACACATATTAATGCCTATCGAATTCGGACCGCCTAAACCGATAATATCCTTTCCAACCACCGAAACTTGAGTCTGAGCTTGCGATCCGTCATAACAACCACCATTTCTGAACATCGCATCCTTCGTATTCTTTGGTGGCTTATTAAGCGTACCAATCTTTTGACTACAGTCTCCCGCACACCATCCCCAATTATCTTTCACGAAGACACGAGGCACAAACTTACAAGTAGTCTTAATTTCTGGCGATGTCATCGAACATCCACCCTTACCACCTGAAACAAATCCATTACATGTACCAGTTGGCTTACTCGTCTCCGTACAAGTATACGAGTGCTTAAACTCGAAGAAGTTCGCTTCACAAGCAAGTGGACTTGAACCATAGGTCAAACGTTCGACACAGGCTCCATTATCCTCACAGTCTGAGCCGCCAGCCAAACCTACGCGACAGGAACGACCAGAGTTGTTTGAACAGAAACCCGTTCCGTAACACTTACCTCCACCAGCCGGACAATCCGCATCTGAATTACATGTCAGACCAGGGGCAAGCTCACACTGCTTAGATACCCCACAAAACGGCTTCTTATTCTTCATCCGAGCCTCACTCACCCGCTGCATCGAACCATCGCCCCAATCAATCCAAACGTCTGACAGTGGCGATTGATTATCCGCACCCCAGGCATAGAAGCGCATTGTCACATACGATTGAGATCCGTAGTAAACGATCGGACCTTCGGTCGAATTATCAATGTTCAACGCATCCATTCTCGCAATCGCACACTGACCAGGAGAAGCACACTGACGAGCTGTATCCGGCGCGGCAACACGCGGTGGTCGTGAGAAGTACGAAGAAGTAAATTGATCATCGCGATAGTACACATCGCTCAAACCTTTCGTCGTAACCCCCTGCGTCATCACAGCTACATTGTTGTAGTCCATCGCGAGATGACCCAATGTGACATCGGTCGGTGGAGTAGCGGCATGCGCCTTTGACTCTGGAAGAAAGAATCCACCCGTACTTGGACCCTTCAAGCACTCAATATTATCCGGATTGAAGTAACAGAGGTCCAATTTCGGATAATATCCGACATTGTGGGTACAACGGTTATCATCCTTATCTGGATCTGTTGAATTTGGATCTCCGACACCCTTACAATCGGCCCCTTGAGTAACCTTCACCGATCCCTGAATCGTCACCGTCTGCTTATAGCTATTCGGTACACCATTAATCTCAACCGGCTGACAGCTCTGCGAGTAATCTAGAGGCGTTTTTAGAAGCTTGCAGGCCTGCGTTTCTGTTGCCCCCGTACAATCGCGACCATTATAGAACCCACCTTTGCAGGTTCCTGCTTCATTCCCCACCGCGGCTGTTCCGCCCTCCTTCACACAAGAGACATTCGAATTCGCGTCACAATCTGCTCCACTGTTACATCGACGACCGGCATATGGTCCAAAGAAACAAATATTATCCTTTGGTCCAACTGGCACATCATAGAACTGATACACCTGATACACACGAGCAAACAGGTTACTCAATATATGATAATGAGAGAACCCTCGATCCTCCACATCACTAATGCGAGACTTCGCCCAATATTGTTGGCCCGGCTTAATGAAGGTTCCATCCGCCGCTGCAATTCCCTTCGACGTATCCAACATCAGCATCGGATCATGTCCGATCATACGTTGATGAAGCGCTGCGCCAAATGGTGCATTCTCCGTACCGTACGTGAAGCCCAGCAATGGCACCTGGAAATTTGATTGTTCCCACACACGATCCGTAAACGCTGCATTACTCCGATCCTTCGGCGAAACCACCTGAGCCACATCGCGACATGTATTCGCCGCTGCTGACGAAACACGCATATAGATGAAGCGGGAGCTCGCCGTTCCTGGAGCAGCAGCCGTCACCCAAAATCCGACAAAACGGAACGGACCACGCAAACCACTTCCATCATTCGCTTGCTGCAATGCCGGCGTCTTATTATCGTCCGCATTCATGTCCTCAAACATGGCACGCACCGAGAAGAACTGCTTTTGACCATTCGCCTTACGGAAATAGGTTTGATCAGCCTTGATCTGAACCGGGCCTTTCGCACCGTCTGTCAGATTAAAGATATTGAATTTCGACTCCGCCTCATCCTGATACCCCGTCTCCCAGAACTTGTAATAACAATTTGAAGCCGGATTGTTCTGACAAGGAAGCTGCTGCAATTGAGCTCCATCCTGTGTCTTCAAGAAACCTTGCTTCGAACGAGACAAGTACCCAGAGAAATTCTTATTGAAGTTCTTATACCAAGCATCCGACTTCGTCAGGATTTCCTGCTGATTCTCCCAGTCAGAAGGCGTTGTCCCATCAACCCATTCTGGCGAGAACAGACAGGCAAGCTGACCGAGACGCTGTCCATTTTTCAAGACTTTAGAATCCGTAGCTGGCGTAGGAGGCGTCGTGAAGTTCCATTCAAAGCTCGCATTCGTGACAGCCGAATTGTTAATATCTACGCCAACCGGACCAAAATCTCCATCTTCTTTTGAGAACTCTCTCAACTTCGACCATGACCAATACCAACGGGAATCTGTAGGATTACCCGGTGGCGGCGACCAATCTGTATCATCTTCGAGCCATGGCAGATCACCAAAAAGATGTTCGCGCAAGGTACTCCCATCCGCACTCGGAGGATCGGTCGTTGCAGTCGTAAACGGCTCAGCGATAGGACGTCCATCCAGCTTATCTAAAGCTGGAGCATTAATAGATGCTGTCCAACCCTTTTCATCTGGGTAATCTGACCCTTCATTCTTCGGCTGTGGAACATGAAGCTTAAAGTACCCAATCTGTGATTCAAGAAGATTGTCACCCACACCAGCCACAGGCCCACCGAGTTGGCCCACGAAATCCTGGGTGAACACGGAAGTTGCTGGGATAAAGTACTCTGCATAGCTCTTTCCGGCGCCCTCACCTGTCGTCACCAAACGCATCGACTGGGAATCCGCCGTATAAATGACACTACTATCAATCGAAAGACTTGGCGCAGAATAGCTCGCACGACTATAGACGCGTCTCGTCCAAGTAGCATTGAACATTTTTACCTGAACCTCACATGATTCACCAAAACCAATCAAACCAAAAGCACAACCGATCGCGTCGGCGATACCACCAATAAAGGAAGCTGCTCCCACAAATGGAGCCAAAAAGAAATCCTTGACACCAGTTCCCAACCCATCCTTCGTATTGAAGGGCGGGTGAACAGAATCCCAAGCTCCATTAAGGAAGCTTCCTGCAGCATTCTTAAATTGTACTGCAACATTTTTAATTCTATCGGTATTTCCAATCTGCTGCGAACGATCCCATAAACCATCAAAAGATTCAATCTTAGGACTCATGTCACACAAAGCCGCCATTTGAGTCATTCGAAGGTCCGTTCCATCAATATTCTTACAGATTGCCTTTTGATATGGTCCACCTGGATTCTTAAAGAAGGAGCTCACCGCCAATTCAGAACTATGATGATCCATTTCACTAAACTTATTCGTCTGACTATTCCACACCTCCAGCTGACTCCAAGTAGACATCGTCAAGTGATCAGGTTTGCCATCAATATTAGCATCACCCTTATCATTATATCCTTTCGTCACACACCGTTCATCATACGTAAACCCTGTCACATCCGACAAACCAGGCATCGAAAACGATTTCGATGCATCTTTCACAAGGATACCTGATTGCGGCGCAAATGCCGGGCTCACACAATAATACTCACCCGAATTGAGCGGAGGTGTATAACCTGCCGTCGGATTGTAGTGATACACGTCCTTACTCCCCGCCAAAACCGGCTGTGGATGCCAGATCAAACACTGATATTTCCCCTTATCCCCAACAGTCACGGCCGCATCACGCTCCACACAGAAACCAGACATCCCACGAATATAAGATGAACCCTGCAAAGGCTGACAAACAGAACTTGAACCACAAGCATCATTTACGAGGTTATTCAACGGAGCGCCCGGATTATTCGGATCAAAAGCCTGACTCTTCTGCTGTGTATCAGGAATACAAGCCTGTCCATCCTTTTGCCCACCCACACAAACACCCTGCGGAGGCGCATTTTGGCTCAATACACCGTAATACTTCGTAACATTGCCTTGATAATTCACCTTGGCATACTGGCAAGAACAATCTTCCCCACGTTCACAAACCGCGACACCTTCATATCCAGCAGTAAATGTCTTCGGCTTATTCGGCGTCACAGTCGTATCCCATTCCTTCACAAAATCATTGCTGAATGGAGATTGAGCATCCGGATATGCCTTACATTCAACCCCTGGCATCAACTGATTCATGAAGATACTTTGCGAAGCATTCGTATCCTGTTCCAAAACCGTCGCAATCGTCTGCGCACCACGCGAGCTGCCCTTCGCACCCAACACATCTGTCACAACCTGGGTAAGCGGCGTATCAATCGCCAAATAACAACGGGATGGTTTTTCACCAGGATTATAGTACCCAATCTGCTTGGTAAAGAAGTGCTGACATAAATTCAAGGTTGGCGAAGCTGGATCTTTATATTCCTGTGCCCATCCAAGCTGACCATAGGCCGACGCAGTCACCTTCGCCTGCTCTGCTGCATCACCGATCGCAATCATCGGCACCGAAGACACCAAACGGTAATCGTCAAAATAGGTATTCGCACGCTTCACATTCTTTGTACGAAGCAATTCATACCCTACCCGACGGCTCATGAGATCAGCCACCTGGAAGCGATTTCCAATTGTATACCCAGAATATTCTGGATCCACAAACGATGTTGAACGAATGGAATAGGAACGATCATTAATGAAGATACCTTCACGTAAAAGTGGCTCCAAGAAAGGATCCGTCACTTTCACCTGTGGCTTTTGATCATAGGTACGATCAACATAATGGCTACAGAAATTTCCCTGTGAAGATCCACCAGCGCGGTCACACAAAGCATACTCTGTACATAAATCAACATATTTCTGTTGCGCATCATCATACACCGTTTCACCTGAACGGCAACCAAACCAAGCGCGACAATCACGGTCAAGACGAACTTTCACCACACGATTCGAATCATTCAACTGACAATTACCGACAACATTCACGCTCGGATCACTACATTGACCATCTGTGCTACAGCTCTTATTCACGAGCTCACCGATCTTAAGCGTTGCCGCCGCATTTTGAGTACAATTCGCACCCTCACAATGCACATCCGAACAAATACCAACTCCCTGACAATTTGGATTATTCTTGTCTTTATTTTCACAATCAAGCGGCGTAACCGAGATATCACCCTTCGCATGAGACTCCGCATACGTCGCCTTCGCATTAAACAGAAGATCCCCATCGCTCATATTGCGAATAAGAACACAGCCATTAAATGGATCTGCAACACCACCACAAGAAGATTTATCAACACGGCTATTATCAATGAAGTAATATGGCTTTCCAATCGGTTTCACTGGATCCGTATGATCATTTGAATCGCGGAACTCCGTACATTCACTCTGATCTTTCGGACAATACGAAGCCCAACCCGTATAACGGCTAGAGAATGGCGATTCGGTCAAAAACGTATTCGCATTCGACAACAAATATGGATAACAAGGCAAAGTCGACGTTCCAGATTGTGCAAACCACCCAGAATACTGACCCTTTGGATAGGCATACGCTGGCCAACCCTTTGCCAAATCCGCAGCTCCAGAGGCAGCCTCCAAAGTCACTTTATCCATCCAGGTACAAGAATGCTCAGCCGGATCGCGGAAATAAGACACCACCTGATTACTCGCGAATGCATCACAGAACAATTCTGAAGGACGACACAAAGCATTCGGCTCACCATCCTTCACATATTTCGTAATATCATCCAACAAGTAAATCGTATCGAACCCATTCACCTTCCACTGACTATCAAAGCGTGGCTTACCAAAAGCACGACATGAAGCATTCGCCGGATTACAATGCGCCTTTGGCTCATCAATCAAGTACACATAACGGTCTGCTGGGCGGATTGTCGTCACCTTGCCTGAATACAAGTTATCAAGTTTGCGAACCGGATTTGCTACTTCTGGCAAACCTTCTACCGTAAAGGATTCTGAATAGGCACTTTCCGAGTTACGGGTATCCACATATCCGGTACAACCAACCGTTTCAAACTTACACAAATTATTAAACTGACGAACATTCACCTGCTTTCCATTCCGATCAGAATAGGCACGACAACCCAACATCGCCTGCGGCTGCTGGACACCCTCTGGGGTACGGTCACATTCATTCGGAACGACCCAGGTATCTTTAACGACATACGCCACATCACGTAATTGCTTCACACGAATCTCATCCAAATACGTATCATTTGGCAAAGCGTACAAGAACACCGTATTGATTGCTGACTTGTTTGTGGTAAACGGACCCATCTCATATCGCTTCCACTCTTGATTCAAACGGAATGGCAAACGATTGCTCTGCGCATCCTGAACAGCGACATAAGAATCCCCTGGTGTAACCTGCGTCGTCTTTGCCCAGAAGCTCACCATGTACAAAGCACCGGTCGTCGATTGGAATGGCGCTTCAATACCAGCACTTCCTGAAACACCATGCATAACCTTCAAAGAAGAATCTCCAACCAATAAAGCTTCTTTCGAGAAAGACACCGTTGATCCAGAACCCGTTGAAGCGACCTTCCCCTTCACAAATCCAGCCACAGAAGCCCCGGTACCAAAGGTATCAACCAAAACATCCTGCGTATTCTTTCCGGTTGTACCTACATATCCACGACAACCCGCATATTGAGCTGGACATGACGCGCTCTGCGAAGCTTCAACCGAATAAATACACTGTTGAGCGGTCGCATTCCATTGACCACCCGTCTGGCTACAATCAACGCTATTTGAAACCGCAATCCGATAATTCGTACAAGTCTGAGACGACAATACCGTCTGTGAGAAGTAGGTATAGAAGACCTGACCCGCTTCATTGTAGAACTGACGACAGTCCAAATCAGAACCCTCTTTCCAAGAAGCTTCCGTGCAGGTCTTTGGATCCTTCAAAACGCCATCAATACCTGCTTTCAACAAAACCTTTGGCTGAACAGCTTGTCCAGCATCTGCGATCAAGCTCCAAGTCCGCAATTGATAACCGCTCTCTTCCGAACCCTCCCAGGTAAAGAAAGTCTTCGAATTGACCCCTGGCTTTTCACAGGCACGAACATAGCGGAAATACCCCTTATCCTCACCACCGGCTGCCTGTGATTCAACATTCGTAAACTCCTCACAACCAGCAGCGTCCGCCGTACATTGCAAAGCATTCGTTGGAATAAAGTTCGCGATTGTATCGTCATTCACATCATTCAAGGCCGAGTTCTCTGCATTCTTCACCAAGTCAAAACCCGTTGGCTGCTTACGATACTCCGCATATCCAACACAAGACTGAGGACAATAATCATTCTGGCTCAAATTAGCCGGAATTTCACTTCCATCCCCATTTTTCTCGGTATAGGCCTGACAACCCGCATCAATCTGAGAACACACGCGAGCATAATCACCACATTCCTGACGATCTGTTTTCGCAACTCCCACACAAGCTAACTCCTCCGGAGGGACCTTAATATATTGAACTTCTAATTCCGGATTATTTCCATCAACATAACCCGTTGGCGTCTGCGATTCCTCAACCTGGGCTGCATCAACAGCCGCATTCACCGCCTGAACCGTAATAAACAAGCCCGTAACATCTTTCGGTGTCACAAATGTACACGTTTCACGATCCCAAAGATCAGACATCCCCACTTTATTCGAAGCGATACCAGAAATACTTCCAGCCGTCGTCGCCACACAATCCGAACCAAAAGTCGCACCAGAAGTCCCCGGAGGGATAAGGGCATATTCTTTTCCATCAGCCCCAGTCACCTTAGATCCAACTCCTTCATATGCTTTCAACAGACCAGCCACAATCTGAATCGCCCCAGTTTTGCCCAAAAGACGATTCTTCCCATGCAAAGAGATGGTGTAATACCGATTCCCCACCGCAGGCACAATCTGATACATCGCCTGCTTATCAACTTCGCTACCCTGGAAATCTGCCGCAACGCCCCCACTAAACGAATCAACATCGCCAGCGGAATTCGTAAACCCAGCAAAAACGTACTTCGCCGACATCGCCCCATTCTCCCAACCCTTCAACTTGGTCGAAGACTTATCATCCGACTCTTCAAAAGAAGAATTCTGCAAAAGATTCAAAGCACTCGTCTGTGGCTCCATAGCCAAAAGCTTCGTACAACCCACATCACCAGCCGTACAAGGCTTCACCGTATTATCAAAGTAAATACGTGAAGCTGGCTGCGTACCAACCTTATCCCAGGTTCCATCCACAATTTTCCAATCAGCCGCCACCGCTCCACGCCACATGTCTGCCGTTGATGTCGTCAAATCGCGTCCGGTTGCATAGTACATACAACCCGAATTATCAGCCGAACAAGCACCATAATCGATTGAATTACGGACATATGACACCACTTCAGATGTCGAAGCAGGCGTACCCGGCTCCACACCCAATTTCTTGCTTGGCTTCAAATAACTCCGACAACTAGCATACTTCTCATCACATTGATCACCACCAAAACGCCAAACTGTTTTTTCAGAAGCACAGTATCCATATCCACCAATACAAGCACCATCTTCATCGCGCTGAAGACAAGACGTCACGTCCACACATTCTTGGACACGAATACGAGTAACAGCGCCCTGACCCAAAGTTGAATCAGTATAACCCTGCACCGAACACTTAAATGGAGGAGCTGTTAAAACCCAAGCTGGATTAATCAACTTACACCAAGGATGCTCCTGGTCTAACTGACCTTGGCTATTACAATTGTTGAAGCCTTCAATAACCTGGCCCAAGGTAATGTATTTTCCACCCGTTTTTTTGTTATACACCGAATTCGCGGCCAATTCCCAACCAACTGGCAAAATACGAGCAAAACGCATCTTCGCAAGATTCGATGCGCAATAAGCACGCTGATAACAACCTGGATCTTGAGTATCTTTCGTTTCCCACTCAGGAATCAATTCCCAATCTGGATGCAGATAATTCGTATTAGAACCTGGCAAAAGACCAGCAGCTTTCGCCACCGTTAATCCCCCATCAATCTGTCCCGAGTGCAAAACCCCAGCTAAACCCTGGTCCATCGAACAACCCCACAAGCCACGCGGTGTCGGACAAGTCGACATGAGCACCGTAAAATCCTGCTGCTGACCAGAATTCAAGTTCGGTCTGAAAATATCACTAAAAAATGCCGAAATAATCCGCTTCCGACGCTCTTGCGTTGAAGGAGCCGTACCCGATTCTGTCGACGGATCCGAGTCCAAAGAAAAAAGATTAACCGTAATATCCGGATCGCTCGCCTGCTGACCTTGAAGCATTTTTTGCAAACCGAGCAATGAACGAGTTGCGAATGTATTTACAAATGAACCAGCAAGCACAAAAGGCAATTGCTCAATACCCGCCACCAATGCTTGCTCAGCCAAAACGGTCGTACTCAAATCAGCTCCGCTCTGAAGACGTTTCAACAAATTGCTCTCTGAGACCGTATCACGAGCCACCTGGGATGGTTGACGAATATTTAGACTCACTAAATCCTTCGCATTCTTAAATCCACCGCCTTCTTGGCGATCCAAAATTCTCTCCTGACGCGTGTCGACATAATCCTGCAAAATCTTTTGATTTGCAGAAATCGCAATATTAATATCATTTCCACCAAAAGCCACCGATTGTTTCAAAGCATTCGCAATCTGATCCGACGACAAACTATCTTTCGTCTGATTAAACGAGGCCTTCACCCGTTCAAAGGTACAGTCCAGAGGAGCAAGCCGAGCCATACGACCAATACCAATACCCACCTTCAACCGCAGACTTAAAGGCTGACACAAATCCCAACCTAAACTGTCCTTAAAAAAGGATTTATTCAAATTATCAATTTGGCGATTATAGAAATCCGCCGCAATATCATTAAAGAAAGCCTTATATTCTTTAGTAAAGAACTGAGGCGTCTCATCAAAACCACTATACACCCAATTTGCCGTCTGTTCTGCGAGCTGTTGCGTAAACACCGTCGCACTATCCAACAAAGCCGTAACCACCCCAAAAGCCACGGTCTTTCGATAGGACGCACTTAATTCCTGCAAAGCATCGTACAAATGACATTCATATTGAAAACTCAAACCAGCTGTTGCACCTGGCGAAACTCCACTCACAAACCCCGTAGGAGTTGGCCCTGGACATGGATAAACCGGCGGTATCGCAGCTCCGATGGCATATACCGGACTCGGCATGAGTCCAACATACAAGGTCAATGCTGCCAGCAAACCGAAAGCAGCTCGGACCAGAGGCTTACGAATCAAAGATCGAAAATCCATAGCAATTTAGAGAGATGAAGGAGAGGTGCTCGTTGTTTGAGTAGTTCCGGCCGAATCAACTTGGACTGCTGCATTCTGATCTTTCAAGGCTGAATCGTAAAGTTTCAGCAAATCCTCATCAGAGATCTCTTTTAAACGCGCCTCATCAACTTTCCCGCTCAGCATCGATCGAATCAGCTTTGGATCGCGGGGCAGCATCTGTTCGATGAAAGCTTTTTGACTCTCAATTCCAGACAGCTGATTGATCGCGCCCACCGCCCCTTGATCCAAAACTTGTTCGGGAATCTGAATATCCGTCGGCGAAAACGGCGTTGGTTGCTTAATCCCAGACGTATCAATAGAACCCGTCTGAGTGACACCATCACAGGAAATATTCTTTCCCGTTGCAATCCGAATATTATCCGGGATCCCATCGCCACAGGTATCTCTTAAATTTGGATTGGTTTTATAGGTATTCACTTCATCCCAATCAGATAAACCATCGCCATCCGTATCGATACGCTGTTCCCGTTCAAGTTTTTGCTGCTCACTCGCACCAATAATCTTTTTTGCAGCAATAATCGAATCCTTTCGCACCAAAAATGGTTCACGCACCGAAGCCTGAATTCGCAATAAAGATAAGGTGATTGCTAAACCTCCGCACAACGTCAAAATGACCACAGAGATCTGCTGCTCACGTGCAAGGAGTTGCCAACGCTCAACAAAGCGGTTCCACATGTTAAAACCCAACAAGGGTCATGGCGAGAGTATAGCACATGCGCAAGACAGAAAGAGGAGAAAAAAACGCATCTCCTCCAATGCGAATAATCCAAAACAAAAAACGACCATGTAGGGACAAATAATCTCTACACGGTCGCTCTCATTTACCCCTACTCCTCCCACGTCACCTCTAATTTTTTCCCATGCTCACGAATCGGAATCTTAATTTCGAGGACGCCATTCTTCAAACTCGCTTTTGCCTGATCGGTGATAACCTCATATGGCAAAACGATCGACCGGCTAAATGCACCCCAATAACATTCACGATAAAACCATTGATGCTCTTCAACTTCCTTGGCTAAGTAGCGTTTTCCACGAATCGTCAGCAAATCCCCATGCATGGAGATATCCAAATCTTCCGGACGAACTCCAGCCACCGTCGATCGAATGGACAAAAAATCTCCATCACGAAACACATCGACCGAAAGTTGGCCCTCTTCTTGCGTTGAACCTAACCATTCTGAAGGATTCAAGGGCAAAGACATTTCCATGCCCGAATTATACCACGCACTAGATCCCCACGTCTGGCGAACCTAAGTCCGCAGCTGGAATGGCTTCCGTCTTTTTCTCAACACCAACCAAACACACAGCCTGCCATGGACGATAATGGCTCTTAAAAACTTCACTCTTCACTTCACCATTGGCATACGTAACTTTATAGGTAAATTCTGCATCCGCACCTGCATGCGCCGTTTCTGTACATTTCTTTTTCCCTGGAGCCAAGTCTGTCGTTTCAATCAATTTCATTGGAGGCGGAGCCGTAATATTAAACACCCGAGGCTTCTCTGGATAATCAGCAATACGCCCATCTTTCGTCCCCCAATATTCTACAAAGGCATCATCACCCTTAATATACGCATGAAGGTAAACTGGATGCGCCGTATCATTCTTAAAACGATAATCCGGCTTCGGTTCATAAATCGTCGCATCTGTCCCAACCGGTTCATAATAACGAACACGATACGAATGATTCCGACGCTCAACCACCGGCAAGCCAGCATTTAGAGTCCCACGAAAAACCGTCGTTCCAACCTGACACAAACCACCACCAAACTCCGGCTTCGTTTCATTTCCTTTGATAACCAATTCAGGCAACCATTTATGCGCACCATCAATTGGACCCAAAACAGTAATCAAAGAAAACTCATCGCCCGGTTGAACAATTGTTCCATTAACGAGTTCAAAACCATGGGCAATATTTTTCCGACGATTATTCGGTGAACCTGCGAAATTAGACTTACCCACACCCAATAGCTCTTTTATCCCCAGGCTCTCTGGATCAATACCCGCCAATTTCGCCGGCGTCTTCTCCGTCAATAAGGCAAATGTTGAAGTCGCAGGCCATTGAGCTAAAACAACCTGTATCGTTTTAGACCCATTCATCAGAACACCTTCAGTCCCACCAACAAAAGATTGAACCTTCCCATCTTTAAATTCCAAACCACCGGTCTTCCCCTCTCGCTCAATATCTGGAGCCAAGGCACGCATCGTGCGCTCAAAAGCCATCGCGTCCAAAGTCACCTCCATCGTAGCTGGTGAGCCCGTAGCCGAAATCCATCCAGCCAATGTTGAGGTTGGAATATTGAAACGGCGAGCCTCATACGTAAACGACAAGGATGGACGACCTAGCCACTCTTCAACCTGAGGCAAAAGCGCTTCCAAAACCGGACGCGTAATCAAAGGCTCCGTCGATGTATCCCGAATCTCAATCGGCTGAAAATTCAATTTCATCGCTGATTCGGTCAAAGCATCAACGGCTGGTTCAAGCAATAAAGTCACCCCTCTTTGCTCACCAATAACGGTTGGAGCCGGAAAACCAGAACTAGATGTCGTAAACACCAATTGCGCATCCTGTGGAGACTGAACCTCATCTTTCAAGGCTGCCTGAAGACCATCTATAATTCCAGCGCGATCAATATTGGTATCCACAGCAACGTCCAAAGTCGCTAATCGAAGACGGATTTGCTCCTGAACATTCGCCAACCAAGATTTTTCACGACCATATTGATAGGCATGATCCACCGCCTTCGCCACATCATAATTCACCAAGTCACGAGAAACATCAGGATTTGCACTCGAAACATCTAAAGCAACACTCTTTCCTTTATATGCAAAAAGGAGGCCTTTGGCTAAAGCCGCATCCACAGATCCCTGGACCTGCTTATTCGCCTCTTCTTTCGTCATCCCTCCAACTGGAATCGATAAAATCCGCAATCCCGGAAACAGATGATGATCATATAAACGGCCATAGCTCGTCAGAGCAGTCGCCACCATCAAAAATAACAAAACAAAAACCCCCAAGCCAACACTGACCCAGGTCATGACGACACGAACATTTTGTTGCGGACGAGCTTTAGCTTTTTCGGACATATGCTAACCCAAAAGTGAGTTCAATAAATGTTTAGCCAACGTAGAACGTCCAGCAGTCTCGCCCCCTACAGGGACAATAACCAAGGCGACCTCCATCCCAACGACAGCGGGGATCTCAAAGACCTCGGGAGGAAAACTGCGCATTGCCCCATCAGAGCCTTCTACGCGAATAACCGTCGGCGAGACTTCACGGACTATCCCCATCAACGGTCGAAAGGCAGCAGTCATGACACTAAAATATAGTAAAATTCGTCCGAAAGCAAATAAAATAAGACCTGAAGCAATCCGCACCCAAGAAACCTTTTTATAGGAGTGAACGAGTCCGAAGACCTGCAACACCCTACCAAGAGGTTCCATGCTTGTCGTGGACGCGGATTGCTTTAGGCCTCATTTGTCGAATAAATGGTGTTTGATGCGACAACCGGCACTGCATGTCAAGGTAAACTAAGCGTCGAAAAAACGGTCACACGTGGCCGTTGTCCGAAGGATCCAGCAAGTTTATATCAGGAAAGCCAAAAGATGTCAAGCTTTACTGTACGAATCCAATGAAACAGATAAAAGCTGAGAAACGCCATCATCCCCCATGGTTACGCCATATAAAACATTCGCTTTATTCATCGTATTCCGATTATGCGTCACCACCACAAATTGAGTCCGATGCGATAGGGTATCGATAATTTCAGCAAATTTCCTTGAATTTGCATCATCTAATGCAGCATCAACCTCATCCAAAACCACAAAAGGAGACGGATTAATCGCCATAATTGCACAAATCAATGCAATCGACGTCAAAGCCCTTTCTCCCCCAGACAACAAAGCAATCGCCTTCAAGCGCTTCCCCGGAGGCGTCGCCTGAATATCAATCCCCGCCTTAACTGTTCGCACTTCCCCTCCCTCTTCAGGACTCAGAACATCGGACTCAAGACCCCCCTCTCCCTCCGCCCCGATGATGTCAGGCAAAACCTTAACGAGCTGCGCTTCACCTCCTCCAAAAAGTTTCTTAAAGAACAATCCAAACTCTCGATTGAGATGTTCAAAAGCCGCATCTCCTCTTTCCTTAATCGTACGATCTAATTCTTCAATCACCGTTTCAAGCGAACGAATCGCTCCCTGCAAATCCTCGGTCTGCGTCGACAACTCCTCAAAACGCTTTTTCGTCGTCTCATATTCTGCCACCGTCTCTGGATCAATCCCACCAATCCATTCTAACTGCGAACGCAAACGCTGCATCTTCGACAAGAGCTGCTCGACAGGTTGCACCAAATCTTCATCCACAGGAGCCTGAGAAATTTCCTCAAGTTCCGCTTCCAATTGCGGCGCATGCTGACGCAGATCGGCATAAAAACCATCCCGACGCGTCTCCAACCGGGCCGCTTCAACTCGCGCATCCGTCACCCGACGCTCAACGACTTGAGCTTCATTCCGTTTCGCACTCAACTTATGCTGCATCGTAAAAATAGCACTACGCCCCTCATCTTCTTTCTTCGCCGCATCCTGGATCTTCCGCTCCATCTCTAACATTTTTTCGGTCACCGCCTGCATCTCCGTCAAAACCTCAATCGCCTCCTGCTCCAAAGCCGGATCAGCCATCTGAACCTTGGTCGGCTCCGGCGCTGGCTGCTGAAGTTTAGCCAAAAGTTCTGTATTCTTTGAACGCAACTGAGCGACCAAGGAACGAACCTTTTCCCAATCAGGAGACTCAGACTCAACCAAATCAAATAAAGCCTGCTGAGCGGTCTGTAGGGCCTCAATTTCAAGGATAATCTTCGACAAAGGCAAAGGCGACCAAGGCCGCTGCGCGCTCACAACCTTTGCCATTTCTTTCTTTGACTCTAATCGAATCTGTCGCTCACGCAAACGAGCACGCTCTTCACGTAATCCATCCAATGCATCCCGATAGGCCCGAGTTTCATCCGAAACCGGCGTCGCCTTTTCCAAACCGGAAAACTCCAATTCTAAAGCCTCATATTCTTTCGCCTTCAAAGAATACTCCGCTTCTTGTTTTAATAAATTCGTCGTCGCTACATCCAATTTCGCCCGAAGATCTGACCACAAGCGGCCAAAATATGTCTGCTCAACGCGACGTAATTCATGCTCAATCCCATCACGTTCACGCAAACGCTTCACCTGACGATCCAATGTCGCCAATCGGGGTTCAATCTCACGCAATAAATTCTCAGCCTGCTTTAAATTATCCCGACTCGCTTCTAATTTATTCACACTCGAATTACGCTTAAGCTGAAAAGGCCGTAATCCCGAAGCTTCATCAAAGAACTCTTTTCGTTCACTTGGTGATGCAACAAGAACAGCATCCACCATCCCCTGTCCGATAACCGAATACGTTTTTTGTCCAATGCCACAATTCGCAAGCAATAAAGAAATATCCGACAAACGAACCTGCTGATTATTCACAAGATATTCCGCCTCCCCATCACGGTACAAACGGCGAGTAATCACAATTTCCGACATGTCGATCTCCGGTCTATCATCATTCACGATCGACAGACTCACCTCCGCAAAACCCGCCCGAACCTTCTTCGCCGTTCCAGAAAAAATCACATCCTCTGACTTTTTCGCACGTAAAAGCTTCATACTTTGCTCACCCATCACCCAACGCATCGCATCGGCAATATTAGACTTCCCCGAGCCATTCGGCCCAACGATTGCCGTTAAACCACGCGGACCATTCATATCCGGCTTAAACTCAAGCACGGTCTTGGTCGCAACCGTTTTAAAGCCCTGGATTTCCAATCGGCGCAGATACATAACTCCCGCATAGGGTACTTGATGGCTCGTGTTTCGAGAAGAGGGCTAGCACTTCCCAAATTCCACAAAATAAGCTACGTTGATTCTGAAAACCCCTATGTCGTCACATCGCATGGAACAATCCATGACCCACCTCCAAGAAGCCCTGGCTGCCGTCCTCGCTCAACACGTCGACTTCCCCCCAGGCGCTTTTGTGACCCTTTTAAAGACCAAAATGACCCGCAATGGCAAATATGCCAGCGCCCTCCTATCCGTCATGCCCGCCAGCATGGAAAAAGATGTCCTCCAGGTCCTAAACGACGAAATCCATGTCATTAAGGATGAACTCGCCCACAGCCTCCGCATGCGCCGCATCCCCTCCATCCACTGGGCCTTCGACGAAACCGAACACGAAGCCGCCAAAATCGAAGGGATCATCCACGAATTAAAGAAAAAGGGAGAGCTCTAAAAAGCAACAATCCACAAAACCGTCCCAATCTATCTGGGACGGTTTTTAGCAACATCATGTTAAACTAAAGCCATCGTATGCACCCCGAAAGATCTTTCAATCCTTTCAAAGAAAAAGAAGCGATCATTCCACCGATCAAACATGGAAAAGAAGACGTTTCCTTAGCAGAAATCCTCTCTAGCGAAAAAACCACGAAACCCTGGATCAATAACTTAAAGGAAGACCCAACCTTCCTTCAAATTTTCTTACAAGAACAACTCAAGGTTCAAAAGAATTACAGTCCAGACTTTACTCTCAGATATTCCGAAGACATGGACGAAGCTGGTTGGCTCGAGCCCTCAAAACGGGACTATGGTTTTAATACATTTTCAGGGCATGTAACCCATGGCGATATCAACCTCGAACGTCGCGGAAATTGGAATGCCCTCCAAGAATGTACACGCCTCCATCCAGAAATCATCGCGAAGATTGCGCCAAACTATAAACAAATCCTGTCCCCGGACAATAAAAAAAGATTTACCGACGAACAAGTCCTCCAAGCTAGAGAACAAGCAAAATACGAAAAACATACTGCCGGCCGAGAATGGCTATACAAACACGCTGAAGAACATTTTAAAGATATCCAAAAAGATATCGAAGCCGGTATGCTCACCCTCCTAAAACGTCGACAAGATCCCTATTTCACTCAACATTTCAATGGATCAATGGACGAACACGGAAATCTTTTTGATGAACATCATCGAACAACAACTTGGCACATTACGGAGGCCTTTCATCGACTCTGCGAAAAACAAGAACAAGCTCAGCTCCAAGAATTCATTGTTAAAACCCTTTTGAAGACTCACCCCGAAATCGAAAAAGAATACCCCGAAGCCACTGCTCTATTCGCCCAAAAACCAAAACCAGGATTCGTCCCAACCGAAGATCCTTCTGCCTATGCTGAAGTTGAATCCGAAATCCGCAAAGGCCGTCCAGGACATCAAGAAATCGAAAATGAATTTGCAAAAGAAGGCTTAGAACTCAATCAAAAACTACGCTGGCTCCTCCGCGAGGATCCACGAGCCCGAACTTCACGCTATGGCAGTGGCTTTTTGCAAGCAACGTACTTCGTCGGAAAATGCATACAGGAGCATGATGACCAAAGTCTCACCTTATTTGAAGCTAGCCCTTTAGAACAATCAGAAGAACAAGAATCTGACACAGCTGAACCGACCATCGAATACCATCTCGAATCGATAACAAATAAAGAAGTATTCGAACGTGTCATCCAACAAACAAAAAGACCAGAAAGCAAAATCCTGATCCGTATCATGATGGACACAGTCTTTCCACATGAACCAACGGAAAAGGACACGACCCTACCGACGCTCCCAGAAAAACTCAATATCGGCTCCTGTACCACTGCCGAAGAACTTTACAGCCGACTCATCACAGACCATGAAAAAGCCTCTGTCACAGTAGATGCCCAAGGTAAGCCCCTATTCATTGAAAAACCAAACGGTGAAAAAAATCTTCTCGCTCTTAAAGAGATCGTTATAAACGGTGTTCGTATTCCTCCTGGTGGTCTATTCGCCGGAAAACTCCGCAACCCAGAACTGGCAAAAAAATCCATAAAAACTATCGAAGATTACGAGGGTTTTGAATTCCTACGCCTAACGATCTATACCCTCCCTCCAACAGAACGAATCGAAGCTTTTGATCTAGACAGCAGTATTTATGGCGGATCAAAAGAAGCGAAGATAATCCGCCTCAGAGATTTCATTGACCTCGCAAACGACAACCTTAGCGTTCCCAGCCTGAGATAATCTCAAGACACAAATAAAAACCATCACAAAAAAACAGCGCCGAACGCTGTTTTTCGAAGTTTGATCCTAACAATCCTACAAACCTCTCCACCTTGACCCATCCCCTATTTTGATCTAGAGTAACTCATTCCCATGATCGTCAATCAACTCTTCCGCGAGCTCTTCGAAGCCATCCGCCAATCTCAGCGGATCCTTCTGGTTGCGCATAAAAAGCCAGATGGCGACACCCTAGGCTCAAGCTCCAGCATGCTAAATTGGCTTCTCCGCGAAGGCAAACAAGTAAATGTCTTCTGTCTCGATGTCCCACCCCCTGTCTTTCGTCATATCGACAATCTCCATCTTTATACCAATGACCCCATCGTCTTCGAGCAGACCTACGATCTCGTCATCGTCTTCGACTCTGGCGATTTACGCTACTGCGGCGTCGACACATTCTTTCCCAAACTTCCAACCGGTTATTTTCTAGTAAACCTAGACCATCACATCACGAATACCAACTTCGCTAATTTAAATATCGTCATCACCGAAGCCAGCTCAACAGCCGAAGTCGTTTATCGCTTTTACGAAGAGAACCAAATTGATATCGACCATAAAATGGCGACCTCTCTCCTAACAGGCTTGTTTACAGATACAAATAGCTTTACCAATGCCGCCACCAACCCAAAATCGGTCGAAGCCTTCGGTAAGCTGATTGGTGCCGGCGGTCGCCAACAGGACATCAAAAAAAATCTTTTGCATGACAAGAGCATCGAATCTCTCCGCATCTGGGGCACTCTTCTGTCCCGCGTCCGCCACAACAAAACCTACGATGTCGTTTCCACCTATCTCCTCTTAAAAGACGCCGAACATGTCAGCTCCGACATCATCGAAGGCGTCTCCAACTTCATGAATGAAGTCACCACCGGCACCGACACCGTCATGTTCTTACGCGAACTCCCCGGCAACAAAATCAAAGGCTCCCTCCGCAGCGTCAAGCGCGACATCTCCAAAGTCGCCGCTCTTTTCGGCGGCGGCGGCCACAAAAAAGCCGCTGGATTCACGGTTGAAGGACATATCGAAGAAACAACGAATGGACCAAGAGTCATCTAGATATCCATCAATTAGCACTCACAGACTTTGACTGCTAAAACCCTTTCCGCTATCCTAGCTGAACTGAATACAGGGCCCTCGATCAAGGCGCATAACCATGCGCCCCTACCAAACTCGCAACAATATATGCAACAAAAACGCTACGACCTATCCTCGATCTCGGCCAATTACCTGGTCCCTACCGTCATCGAAAAGACCACCTACGGTGAACGCGCTTATGATATCTACTCCCGCCTTTTAAAAGACCGCATTATCATCCTCGGTACCCCAATCGATGACGGCGTCGCCAATACCATTGTCGCCCAGCTTCTCTTTTTGGAGAGCCAAGACAAAACCAAAGACATTAAACTCTACATCAACTCCCCAGGTGGCTCCGTCTCAGCCGGTCTCGCAATCTACGACACCATGCAACATGTCTCCTGTGACGTTTCAACCATCTGTATGGGCATGGCCGCCTCAATGGGCGCCGTTCTCCTGACTGGTGGAGCCGCGGGCAAACGCTTCGCTCTCCCAAATGCTGAAATCATGATTCACCAACCTCTTGGTGGCATGGAAGGTCAGGCTTCAGACATCAAGATCCATGCGGAACACATCATCAAAACTCGCGAACGCTTAAACCGAATTCTCGCAAAACATTCAGGCCAAGAATACAAACAAGTCGATCTCGATACGGAACGCGACAACTTCATGGACGCGAAAGCTGCCGTAGCCTACGGATTGGTCGATAAGGTGATTACAAAATAGAACTCCCCCTACCCCCTCTTTCACTAAAGAGGGGGTTCTGACGGGAACCGATCGGAAGGGTCCAGACTTCCCGCTTTGGCGAGCTGTTCCGATAGAGCATCGGAGAAAAAGGGACAAGGGGAGTTCGCCGCCCTCTCAATCGTATCTAAGACATTTTCAATACTCGAAAAGATTTCCTCATTAAAGTTCTTTCTCGATCAAGAATCTGCTGATTTACTTCAAAATGATACCCACCGTCCAGCTCAACAATTAAACGCGACATCGGACAATAAAAATCGACGATACGCCAACCGATACTGTATTGACGAAAAAATTTTATCCCATAGAGTCTCTTACAACGTAGATACTCCCACAGTCTCTTTTCAGTAGGAGTTTCAAGCTTCCGCAAAAGCCTCCGCCGCTCCTTAACATATCCATAATTAAAAATCCTCATACATATACAGCTACCACAACCAAACAAAAAATCAACCCTACGTATCTCACCCAACAATAAACAATAAATCCTCACCTAAGTGAGGATTTATTGTTTAAAACCTTCAATCAGAACCCCCTCTTTAGTGAAAGAGGGGGCAGGGGGAGTTATTTTCCCTCCTTCTTCTCATCCTCCACAATATCTTCATTCACAAATGCCACACTCGATAACTTATCCCCTGCTTCCTTAAAACGCATCACCCGGACGCCCTGAGTATCACGTCCAAGCGCTGGCACGCTCTTAAACGGAACCCGGATCACCACCCCATTCTTCGAAATCAGAATCAAATCACGCGCATCATCAACACTCGAAACATAAGCGCCGACAACGCCACCCGTCTTTTCACTTACATGCATGGTCCGAATACCCGATCCTCCACGACCTTGGACTTTATATTCTTTCAAACTCGTACGCTTTCCAAGACCATTCTCAGCGATTGTAAACAATTGAAGCTCTCCTTTTTCAGCCAATTTCGGAACGATCACATCCATTCCAACCACCTCATCCCGATTCTTCAAAAGAAGACCGCGAACACCAGCCGCCTGACGTCCCATTGGACGCACATCATTTTCGTCAAAACGAATCGATTGACCAGCACGGCTCACCAATACAATCTCATCTGTTCCAGTCGATGGCTTCACCCACTTCAAATCATCACCATCCTTCAAACTAATTGCAATAAGACCAGAACGACGAACATTATTGAATTCATCCAAAGATGTTTTCTTAATCGTCCCCTGATTTGTCACCATCACAAGATTCTTCACACCCTTCAAATCCGGCATCGGAAGAATTGTCGCCACCCGCTCCCCTGGCCCAAGTTGCAAGAAATTCACCACCGCTTGCCCCTTTGAAATACGACTTCCCTGTGGAATGTCGAACGCTTTCAATTGAAAACAACGGCCACGCGAGGTGAAAAACAAAATATCCGCATGGGTATTGGTTGAGAACAAATGCTCAACCTGGTCTTCTTCTTTCGTCGTAAGACCAGCGACACCCTTACCTCCACGGGCTTGAGTTCGGAAGGTATCAGGCGGCAAACGCTTGATATATCCATCAGACGTCAACATGACCATCGTCCCTTCATTTGGGATCAAATCTTCCACGGCAAATTCACCAATTGGAGATTTAATAATCTGAGTCCGGCGATCATCACCAAATTTATCGCGCAATTCAAGCAATTCCTTCTTCACCTGACCTAACATCTTTTTCGAAGAAGCGAGCAAAGCTTCAAGCTCCGCAATCAACTTCATCTTCTCATCATATTCTTGCTCAACACGTAAACGCTCAAGATTCGCCAATTGTTGCAAACGCATTTCCAAAATTGCCATCGTCTGCAAGTCCGACAAACGAAACTTCTTGATCAAATTCACCTTCGCCTCATCCTTATCTTTCGATTTCTTAATAATCGCAATGATTTCATCAATATGAAGCAAAGCAATCCGCAAACCTTCAAGAATATGCGCACGATCCTTCGCTTTCGTCAGATCATACTCTGCACGACGCTTCACCACACTCTGACGATGCTTCACATATTCCTCAAAAATATTCTTGAGGGTGAGCACCCGAGGATGAACACCATCCACCAAAGCCAACATATTTACGTGAAATGTCTCCTGCAATTGCGACATTTTGAACAATTGGTTCAAAACCTTTTTTGGATAGGCATCCTTCTTCAATTCAACCACGATCCGAATACCTTCTTTGTTCGATTCATCGCGCAAGTCACGAATACCTTCAATCTTCTTCTCCGTCACCAATTCAGCGATACGCTCAATCAAGGTAGATTTATTCACCAAATATGGAATTTCGCTGACAATAATGCGAAATTGCCCGACCTTATCTTCCACAATCTCTGTCTTCGCACGCATCACGATCCCGCCTCTTCCGGTTGCATATGCCGTTTTGATCGCATTGATATCATACGCAATACCTCCCGTTGGAAAATCAGGACCCTTCACATATTCCATGAGGCCCTCAACCGTAATCTCTGGATCTTCAATCAAAGCTGCGATTCCATCACACACTTCCGTTAAGTTGTGCGGCGGAATATTCGTCGCCATACCCACAGCAATACCCAAAGTCCCATTCAAAATCAAATTTGGCAACTTCGCTGGCATCACCACCGGCTCCTTAACCGAACCATCAAAGTTCGGCCGCATATCGACCGTTTCTCTGTCGATATCAAACAACATCTCTTCTGCAATCCCCTGCATCTTAGACTCGGTATAACGATAGGCAGCCGCATTGTCACCATCAATAGAACCGAAGTTACCCTGGCCACGCACCAACGGATATCGAAATGAAAAATCCTGCGCCATGCGCACCATGGACTCATACACCGCCGAGTCACCATGCGGGTGATACTTCGCGAGCACATCACCAACCACAGCCGCACATTTCTTAAACTTCGCCGTAGAGCGCAAACCATTCTGCCACATTGAATATAAAATACGGCGATGCACCGGCTTCATCCCATCACGCACATCAGGCAAAGCACGATCAACGATCACGCTCATCGCATAGTCAAGAAAAGACTGGCGAACTTCGTCGACAATATCGCGTCGTTCAAGCGTTCCAGCATTGATCAATTGCTGGTGAAAAGGGAGATTCTGCTCTTCGTTCTTCTGTTCTTCGTCCATAGATTTCAATCAAGTTTACATTACGGGGTTGTTTGTGATGTTGTAGGAACCGTCGAACTCGCCGGAGGTTGAAAGAGATCAAGTCGAATCGCGGTATCCGTCGCATTGACCATTCCGACCAATTCATCCAAAGCTCTTTGGCGCATCTTCACCTCATGCTGAAGCTCACCCAACTGCTCAATCGTCTGCTGCGTCTGCTCTTGGCCTTGAACCTGACCTTTCACCGTCGCTGGTAATTCTTTCATTTTCCCAGCAAATTCCCTGAAGTCATCAGCCACCGGAGCGAGCTGCTCATCAAATGGCTTTCGTGAAGCCTCAACAAAACCTGGAGTCGCGGCATACCAATACCCAACCACGAGCACCAATGCGGTCACCGCAACACCCGCCCACAGCGACATCATCTGCAAAGGATCATGCGGACCACGCATCGAGGCATGAGCCAAGATAAGCTGCCGTTTTTCTTCTGGAGAGATGACTCTCGGGGTTAAGGAAACGACCGGATCCATTTTCACAACACGCCGTACAACACGCTTACCACTCGGAGGGGCTAAGCGCTTTTTTATTGGCGAAGGCGTATTGCGTTTAATGGGCATATTCAATCGAAGTTTAACCACGTTCCAGAACCGCCACCAAAATATCATCTGCCGGCAAATCCTTTTTCGAAATTTTCAATTTATTGGAATCCTGACGCTGACACACTCCCAAAGCCTTACAAAATTGATCAACATGTTCAAGTGGAGCCTTCAAACCCGGAACATCGTGATAAAGAGGAACAACGACACGCGGTTCAATCAGTGAAATCATTTCACTCGCCAGCTTTGAACTCATCACATCCCCACCCCCCACAGGCAGCAATAACACATCGACATTCCCCAAATCTTCGATCTCTTGATCTGTAAGCTTTCTTTGTAATTGCCCCAAAAACGCAATCATCATGTTTTCCACAACTAAACGGTAAATCACCGGACGCTCAAGCTGCTCCGCATCCACACTCTTATCCTGATATCCCTGAACATACAGCCCTTTCACCTCATACTCACCAGGATCAGAGATAATAAAAGGTTTACCCTGAATAGCATCCTGAGAAAAACGCTTTCGATCTTGATGCGACAACAACAAAATATCTGGCGTTAATGTCTTAGGAAACTTCATCGAACCCTCAGTTTCAAACGGATCCGTCACTAAAGACACATCCTGTTGATTGTGTGTCGCTTCAATCAGGACGGAAGAATAGCCATGCCAATAAATCTGCATAATCAAGCGGTTTTCCAGGTCAGTTTTAACACCGAAATCGTAACATGTGGAAAGACCACTGACAACCCATATTTGTCAAAGCCTAGCCAAGAAAGGCTTGACATTCGACCTATCGCAGGGGCGCATTGTCATGCGCCCCGATGATCCCGATCGATCATGGGGCGCATGACAATGCGCCCCTACGGAAACATTCCATTCTTGACAAATCCCCCATTTTCCAGCATCGTTAAAAACGTATGAACAACCGGTATTTGCCAATTACCTGCTTCGGCCTTGATTCCAAGGTCGCGCATTTTGCATATACCGGGCTTGTCCGATCTCTGATGCTCTAAGAATCATCAGGTCTAAAAACAGCCCCGGTATATCCGGGGCTGTTTTTGTTCTTTCCACCAACAGGAGAATAAATGGATCCAAGACATGTCTTCATAAGCTGTAGCCTGTTTCATATGCTGGCCCTCGGCATGATTTGCACGGGAGCCTATGTCCCCTTCATGCTCAAGCTCGGACTTGAACTCGCAGACATCCAGCGGATAAATATCGTCTTCTTCCTGACTATTTTCTTCCTAGAAATTCCAACGGGCGCACTCGCCGACGGAAAAAGCCGTCGTTGGTCCGTCACCGCCGGCTATCTCGCCTGGATGTTTGGAATGGCCTGCTATTCACAAGCCCAAGGTTTTTGGAGCGCCTGTCTCGCCGAGAGCATCAACGGCATCGGCGTAGCTTTCGTTTCTGGAGCTTTCGATGCTTGGCTTCGTGATAGCCTAAACAAGCGACACCAGCCCGACGAGTATCTTCCCACCAAAATGTATGCCCAAGGCGCCGCCTCGCTCGGCATGATCATCGGCGGAACCATCGGAAATCTGATCAGCGCTCATGATCCCAGACTCGCTTGGATCTGCGCCTCAGGCATCATGCTGATCACCACCCTGATCGCCCGTTTCGGAATGGACAACTCAGGGGAAGTTCACGTCAACCTACGCATAACTCCAACCGAAGCCGTTCGACAAAGCGTACAAGCGCTGCGCTCCAACCCCCATCTGCGCTGGATCGCCCTCGCGAGCATGACCTACGGCCTCGTCCTCCCCTTCAACCACTACTGGGCACCATTTTTTGAAGCACGCTGGAGCGCCAGTCGACTCGATATCATCTGGCTCATCATGCAAGGCTCACTCGGTATAGTTGCAGTCACCTCGCGTCTCGGTTGGTGGAAAAATGTCCCCAAGCTCCCAGCCATCGCCATCTCACTCATGGCTTGCGGCGCAAGCTTGGCGCTCACCGGAAATGCCAACGGCATTCTCGGCCCTCTATTCTGGACTATGATTCACGAAATGGCCCGCGGTCTCTACAAGCCGCAATTGGACGATGCTCTGCATCTCGCCGTAAAAAGCGAATGGCGAGCCACCGCCGGCAGCCTTCAATCAACCATCCAAACCCTCGGTTGGGCCGGAATCCTCCTGGGTGTCTCCTGGGGCATGGCCGGAAAAAAGGCAACCGACACGGTCATCGGAAATTCTTGGATCATCTCCGGCTCTCTCCTAACCATCAGCGGTCTCTTCCTCTACTTGACCCGCCCTCGTCTGGCCATGCAGCCAAATACCTAGCACGACAGGATCTATTCGATCCTGTTTTTTGTTTACTTCAATTTCAAATCCGATACATCTGCCGAAATTTCAGAACCCGAAAGAATCAAACCACCCACTGGCACGACGTTCCCCTGTTGATTCCCTATCGTCGAAAATGCCTGTTCATTTTGCGTCATCTCCGGCACGACAAACAAAGCGACACTCAATCCACCAAGCAGAAAAAACATCAAACCAGAAATCAACAAAAACGGAAAATACTTTTTCATAAAAAGATTTATTTCGGCTGCTTAAAAAACATTCCTCCCACAATCGCAATCGCGAGCGCATCCGCCGCATCATCCGGCTTCGGAATCTCCTTCAATTTCAATGTCCGCTGCACCATCATCTGTACCCCCTTCTTGTC